>Ga0209345_10004185_pt1 | contig 14131 bp, 12 predicted proteins | sample Cruoilmetagenom7_FD_187294 | JGI IMG/M metagenome (GOLD analysis project Ga0209345, IMG submission 187294) | Oil polluted marine microbial communities from Coal Oil Point, Santa Barbara, California, USA - Sample 7 (SPAdes) (version 2) | ecosystem: Environmental > Aquatic > Marine > Oil seeps ... | reverse complement strand
ATCCAACGGCAATCCGCCCTTTTCTCCCAAGGCCCATGACCACCGGTTCACCGACGCCGGCTGGAAATCGCCGCCGTTCAGCCTGTGGCAGCAGAGCTTTCTTGCAACGCAGGACTGGTGGGACCGCGCGACCGAGGATGTGCGCGGCTTGCGCAAACAGGATTCCGACCGGACACGGTTCCTGGTGCGCCAGATGCTCGACACGGTCTCGCCGTCGAATTTTCCGTGGCTCAACCCTGAAATCCTGGCCGAAACGGCAAGAACCGGCGGCCGCAACCTGGCCGAAGGCGCGGTGCATGCCGCTGACGACTGGCTGCATACGCTCAGCCAGACACACACTCCGCCACCCGAAGGCTATCAGCTGGGCAAGGACCTCGCCTGCACGCCGGGTGAGGTGGTTTACCGCAACGACATTTTCGAACTGCTGCAATACACACCGCAGACCGGCGAAGTGCAGGCCGAGCCGGTGCTGATCGTGCCGGCATGGATCATGAAATATTACATCCTTGATCTCTCGCCGCACAATTCGCTGATCAATTACCTGGTCGGACAGGGCTTCACCGTATTCGCCATTTCGTGGTGCAACCCGACCGCCGAGCAGCGCGACCTGTCACTCGAAGACTACCGCAAGCGCGGCGTCATGGCGGCACTCGATGCAATCAGCGCCATCGTTCCGGGCCAGAAAATCCATGCCAACGGCTATTGCCTGGGCGGCACCATGCTGGCGATTGCGGCTGCGACCATGGCCCGCGACGGCGATGACCGGCTGGCCAGCATCACCCTGATGGCGGCGCAGGTGGATTTCACCGAAGCCGGCGAGTTGCTGCTCTTCCTCGACGAAAGCCAGGTGGCGTTCCTGGAGGACATGATGTGGGCCCAAGGCTATCTGGACCGCCCGCAGATGGCCCGCGCCTTTGCCTCGATCCGTGCCGAAGACCTGATCTACACCCGCGCCGTGCAGCGCTATTTTCTCGGCAAGGAAGACCTGCCGACCGATATCGGCGTCTGGAACGCGGACACGACACGGATGCCTGCGCGAATGCATTCAGAATATCTCAGGGGGCTGTTCCTGGAAAACCGGCTATCGGCCGGTCGTTTCGCGGTCGAGGGGCGCGTGATCGCGCTCAAGGATATCGCTGCTCCGATGTTCGTGATCGGAACCGAAACGGACCACATCGCGCCGTGGAAATCGGTCTACAAGACCCGGCTGTTCACCGATGCCGAGCTGACCTTCCTGCTGACCAAATCGGGCCACAATGGCGGCATTCTGTCTGAACCGGGACATCCGCGCCGGCACTACCGTGTCGGACACCGGCCCGAAGGCGCGCTCTATGTCGATCCTGACAGCTGGTTTGCGCAAACAGAGCCCAAGGATGGTTCCTGGTGGCCGGAGTGGATCAACTGGCTCAACGCAAACAGCAGCGGCAAGACGGCGCCGCCGCCGATGGGCGCACCGGACAAGGGCTATCCACCGCTGGAACCTGCACCGGGAAGCTACATCCACCAGACCTAGGCCGTCGGGCGGCAACCAGGCGCTTGGACTGTTGGGCGCGATCCGGGGCTGATCCACACTCCGGGGGCAGCGCCATGCCTTGCGCAATTGCCGTCGGATCGCGGCTGCCGGTCAGACAGCCAGCGTGTTTCCATTCCGGTCAACCGCGCGGACTTCCGCTTCGGGAAACCGGACGGCCATGGCGCGGAGTTGCGCCGCGCTTTGCAAAATGCCCGCGGTGGACAGGCCATCGGCGATTGCGGCAGAGCGATGAATGACACTGACCCGGCGCCAGTTTTCCGCCGCGGCCAGACCGGTTGCCGGATTGAGAATGTGCCCCTCCGGTCCGGTGCCGAACACTGTTCCGCTCGGGCTTGAGGTCGCAACAGCCTTGTCCTCAAGATAGATCTTCGCGTCGGCCAGACCGTCCTCGTGATCGGCGAGCCCGATCGCCCATCCCTTGCCGCTCGGAGATGAACCGACAGCGGCGATTTCGCCGACGGACACCAGCCCGGTCCGGAGACCGCGTGCCTTGAGCAGACTTGTCACCCTGTCCGTGATGAAGCCCTGCGCGATGCCGTTGAAGGTCAGAGCGGCGCCCGGCACCAGCCGGATACGGTCCATCGAGACCTCCACCCTGCTCCACCCGGTTGCCGCGCGGGCTATCTCCAGCGCTTTCGGATCCGGGGCGCCTTGCGCATTTGCATACGCCATCCAGAGTGGCTGGATGCTTGGATCGAACAAGCCGGAGCTTGCCTGATGAATGGTGGATACCAGCGAGCAGAGCTCGAGCATGTCCGGCCCGGGTTGCTCGAGAATGCCTGTTGCATTGAGCCGGGCGAGCGCGCTGTCACTGCGATAGAGACTGAACTGGAGTTCCAGGCGTTCAATTTCAGCGCGTGCGGCCGCCAGCAGGGTTTCGGCCTCCTGCGCCGGCAGACCAACCAGTCGCAGATCGGCATGGGCGCCAAGCGCGACCCCCTGCCAGCGTGCTCCCATCGTATCGGATGCAATCGCATGGCGTGCACCGAGCACCAAGCCTGCCGTAATGGTGATGAAGCGGCGGCGATTGAGGTTCATTGGATCGCTCCTGTAACCGGATTGGTTGTTTCCAAATCGAGACCGACGGGGCCAAGGACATAGGCGTCAGGGATCTCCGTGAGACGAACCACCGCGCCACCATTTTCGGCGACAAAGGCGGAGGCTGTTTGCTGCTCGCCGAACGGGATGACTTCCGGTGTTCCCATGCCACCGGTCTTGCGCGACCCGATGACGAACCAGGCCTGCTGCGCGTCAATCCAGGTGTCATCCCCGGGAAAGTCCCACTCGCTTGCCTTGCCCATGTCGTTGACGTAAACCGCGACGGTTTCATAATGCTCCTCCGGCGAGCGGAGGAAGGCGATGCCGTCGCGAACCTGGCTGAACCAGACCGGATGCGGATTGTTGGCAAGGAAGATCTGCGCCTTCGGGCCGGTGTGTTCCAGAATGGTCATGTTGCAATAGTGGCCGACAGCCTCTTCGCTCAGCGCCACCGGCTGTGGCACTTCGACTTTGGCTTCCTGCTCGCTGCAGGCCGAAACGATGATCGCAGTGACGGCAATGGCTGCCACCCTGATGAGCGTCTTCATGGCCGGACTCTCTTGAGAATGAAGGTTGCAAACCCCAGCGCGATGACGGTCCAGGCGACCGGGCTGAGCATGGTCGCCATGCCGGACAAGGGCAGCGACGAGCCGACATTGCCGCCCAAGTTGCTGCCCACGGCGGCGGCATCAATGGCGCTCATGTTGTAAAGCCGGAACGCATCTGCAGGGTTGAAGACCAGCAGCCAGGGGAACACTTCGCGGGCGAAAAAGCCGTCCTGGCTGGCGAGCAACCCGCCCAGCAGCGCCAGATCATAGAGCACCACGGCAAACAGCCAGATCGCGATGGCGAGCGCCGCCGCCGTTCCGGTCTGACGCACGCTGGCGCTGGCGATATAGCCGATGGCGATGAAGGTGGCGCCGAGGATCATCGAGCTTGCAATCAGGCGGCCGACGCCAACAAGCGCGCTGACATCACCGCCGCCATTGGCGAAATAGGCCACCAGCCCGGCGACGCCATATCCAAAACTGACCGCAATGCCCAGAACCGCAACGTGGCCCAAAAACTTGCCGACCAGAACAGTGCCGCGCGAGACCGGGCTGGCAAGCACCAGCTGCAGCGTGCCACGGTCGATTTCACCGGCGATGGCGTCAAATGACAACAGCAGCGCGATCAGCGGCACCAGATAGACCGAGAGCGTCGACAGGCTGGCGACCACGACGGTGACCGCATCGGTCCTGACCTCGCCGCCCGGCGCGCTGCCCAGAAGCACGAGGATAAGCGCGAAAGCCAACAGGATGAACGTCGACAGGATGATCCACCGGTTGCGAAGACCGATACGGATTTCCGTCGCGGCTATGGTCAGCACGCCATGCATCACAGTGCCCTCTGCGGAGCTTCTTCAGCCCCTATCCTGGAGAAATAGCGGTAGACCTCGTCCAGCGTCGGGGCGGCGACATCGACGTCTTCCACCTGGGTGCCGAGTGCGCTGATCCTTGACAGTATGCGCATCTTGTCGCCCCGGTCGCAGAACAGCTCCATCGATGCGCCATTGATGCGACCGCCGCCGATTTCCGCGTGAACCTTGTCGACAGCATTGGCGGCGGCTTTGACGCGGATTCTGATCGGCAGATTGGCTTCGTGCTGAAGATCGGCCAGCGGCCCGTTGGCGACCAGCTGGCCCTTGCGCAGGATTGCCACACGGTCGGTCTTGGCTTCGAGTTCACTCAGGCCATGCGAGGAGAGAAGCACCGAGCCGCCCTGACGGGCGACATCAGCGATCAGCTCATAGAAATGCTGGCGCGAAAGCGGGTCGAGGCCGGAAGTCGGTTCGTCGAGCAGCAGCAGGTCGGGTTTGCCGACCAGCGCCTGGGCCAGGCCAAGGCGTTGCCGCATTCCCTTCGAATAGGTATCGACCCGGCGGTCCGCGGCTTCGACGAGCTCGACTTTCTCGAGCACGGATTGCACGTCTTCCAGCGCCGCGCCCTTGAGCTTGGCGTAGAAACGGACGACCTCGCGGCCGGTCAGCATTTTCGGGAATGCGACCTGCTCGGGGAGATAAGACACCGTGCGCCGTGCCGCGTCGCTGCCCGGTGTGAAACCGGCAATCGAAATCGAGCCCGCAGTGGGCTTGATGAAGCCGAGGATCAGGCGGAACAGCGTGGTCTTGCCGGCGCCATTGTGGCCGAGCAACGCCACCTGTTCACCCGGCGCAACGTCGAGCGAAACATTGCTCAACGCGTCGACACCCTTGAATTTCATGCTGACATTTGAGGCTTTGACGATCTCGGTCATTGCAGCGATGCTTTCCAGTTGCGCGCGGTTTCGGGCAACTCATGCGGTTTCATCAAGGGCCGGTCGTCGACAATGCCGCCGGGCAGCAGTGCCGGGAATTCGCTTTGTGCCCAGCGTACAAGCTGCACCGCGGGGCTGCCAAGCAGCAGTTTCGCCGAAGGCTGGGTCCACAGCACCTGATCCATCGTGTCATTGGGGCGGAAGGGCTGGTCCGCGATGCCGTCACCGTTGACGTCGTAGGCGGCGTGGTCGCTCCAGTAATTGCCCGACCAGGTGTGATCTTTGGTGCTGACAAACTTGATCTGGGTGCGGTTGCCGACAAAGGCATTGCCGGAAATCTCGTTGCGCGCCGAACCTCCGGTGAAGTGGATGCCTATTTCGCAGCCCTCAATCCGGTTGTCCTTGATGATGTTCTTGTTGGCATTGTAGACGAACAGGCATTTCTCGCCGCCGCCGACCACCGCGTTGCCCTCGATGCGGGCATTGTTAGCGTAATTAAGCATGATGCCGTGGTCGCGGTCATCGAGCGAGATGTTGTCGCGCATGGTCACGCGCTTTGAAAACATGATCGCGTAACCGAGGTGGTTGCCGATCGAGATGTTGCCGGAAACCTCGCTGTCATCGGCATTCATGTAATGAATGGCGAAGCGCAGGTCCTCGAAACGATTGTTGGTGAAGATGTTCTTGCGGCTGGTGTTGACGAAAATTCCGTCCCGGCCCTGGCGAATGGTGTTGCCGGTGACCTTGGCGCCCGGCGCGTTCCAGACATAGACGCCGTTGCCGCGCCGGCTCATCAGCCGGTCATCACCGCCAATGATGGTGTTGCCTTCGACAAGCGCATCGCGCGCGCCATGAATGTCGACACCATAGAGATTGTCTTCAATGTGATTGTTGCGGACGATGGCGCGGGTGGCCTTCCTGGTCAGTTGCACGCCGCTGTCGATGGTCTCATGCGATGTGCCCGAGCCGGTCAGCTTCAGACCTTCGATGATCACATCGGGCGCATCGATGGTAATCACCGAGCCTGTGCCGGTCCCAATAATGTGCGCCTTGCCGTTGCCGTCAATTGCAAGCGGTTTGGTCAGCGTGACGCCGCCCTGATAGATTCCGCCGGACAACAGCAACCTGTCGCCCGGCTTGGCCATTTCGACCGCCCGCACCAGTGCATCCGGACCCGGCTCGACGCGGATGTCGGCGGCACGCGCCAACCCCACGAAGAGGAAGGATGCAAGGAGCACTGCAAATGTGCGGGCGGTCAGGTTCATGGTCGCATGGGTCCTATGGTTCAGGCAGGTTCAACAAGCATGCGGCCGCGCATTTCCATGTGCAGGGCATGGCAGAACCACTGGCAATAGTACCAGTGAACGCCGGGACGGTTGGCGGTAAACGTGACCGACGCCGTTGCCTGAGGCGCCACTTCCATCGCAACTCCATAGTTGGAAATGCTGAAGCCATGGGTCACATCGTCGACATCGTCGAGGTTGGTCACGTAAACCGTGACTTCCTGCCCCTGCTTGACGGTGAACTTCTCAAGCCCGAATTGCGGAGCAACCGATGTCATGTAGACGCGGACCTTGTTGCCATCGACGATGACGACATCGTCATAGTCGAGGTCCACGCCGTCTGCTTCAGCCTGGGCATAGGCATCGACAAACACCGGGTCTTCGCGGGACCAGACATTGACCGGATTGACGATGTCCGCACGCACAAGGCACACGTCATGCGGTTCGGCAAAGGTCGGTCCGTCGTGAACCACTTTCATCTCATCGGTCGAGATGTCGATGATCTGCTCGTTTTCCGGTTTCAGCGGTCCAACATTGAGGAACCGGTCCTTGGAGAACTTGTTGAGCGTGATCAGCCATTCGCCGTCCGCCTCCTTGGTTTCTCCCATGGTGGTGTGGTTGTGGCCCGGCTGATAGTGCACATCGACCTTGGAGACGATCGGGTCGACGTCTTCACCGGCGAAGGACTCGATCGCCTTGGCGATGTCCCATTTGACGATCTGGCTGTCGAGGAACAGCGTCGTATAGGCATAGCCCTTGCCGTCGAATGCGGTGTGGAGCGGACCAAGCCCCAGTTCCGGTTCGGCAACGATGCAGGAGCGTGGATCAGCATCTTCTTCGAACAATGCATCGACCTTTCTCACATCAATGACCGAAACCGTCGGCGACAGCTTGCCGTTGATCATGACGTACTTGCCATCAGGCGCTGTGTTGACCCCATGCGGGCTGTTCGGGATCGGGATGTAACGGGTGTATTTCTTGTTCTGCCCCTTGCGGCCGTCAATGACCGGCACGCCCTTGAGCATCTGCACGTCACCAGCTGCAACACCTTCCTCAATGGCCTTGATGTTGAACACAACCACATGGTCGAGTTCGCTCTCGGTCATTTCGGCAAGGTTCATGCCCATTTCCGAGTTGTAGCTCGTCGCAAAGGCATATTTGCCCTGATAATCGCAATCGGTGTTGTCCAGATTGCCCGAGACGATAACCTGCCAGGATACCTTCATCTCGTCACCGTCGATGGCGGTAAAGATGTTCACATATTGTGATGGATCATCCAGAATCGTGCCGTCATTGACCAGCGGTGCTTCATGTTCGCCATTGGCGAAGACATAGCCGGTGCGCGGGAACTTCTGCGGCCGCATGCCGTGGATATCCTGCGCATTCGGGATCTCGATGATCTTGTCGCATTTCATCACGTCGCAGCGGACGCGGGCCACACGGGTATTGGCCTTGTCCTGCATGAACAGGTAACGACCGTCATAGGTGCCGTCGGTGAACGACATGTGCGGATGGTGAAGGTCGCCATTGTCATAGGTCTTCATGCCCTTGGCGGCGAGAAACTCCTTGGTTTCTTCGGTCAGGCCTTCGGTAAGCACTTTCAGGCTTTCATTGGTCTGACCCCAGCCGGTGGCCGAGCAGCGGTTGAACACCGGAACCCGCATCAGCTCGCGCATGGAGGGGAAGCCGAGAATGCGCAACTCGCCGGTCTGGCCGGATGACCAGAAGCCATAATAGGGATCAAGCTCGCCTGGTTCAAAGTGCAGCTTCGGTGTTGCCGCATGCGCCTTGCTGACAAGCGCGCCGCTGAGAAGTTCGGAGCCCATGCCGGAGCCGGCAAGGAAAGCGCCTCCGGCTGTGGCGGTCATCAGGGAACGCCGTGACAGGCCTTTCCGTTTGGTTTCTTCGGCTGACATATGCTGTCTCCTTTATGGTGTTGGATGTGATGTCGAAGCGGTTCCGACACGCGGCTGCCCGGTGCCTGCCGGCGCAGGGGAAACCGGATCGAGCAGGTTCTGCTTGCGGAATTTCGCCCGTTTGGCTTCTTTCTTGATGCACACCGGACATTTGGTGGCGCTCTGGTACAGCACCTGGCAATGCAGGCACTGGAGGCACTCGTTGGGATTGATATTGCCCTCGGGATGGATGGCCTGAACCATGCATTCCTTGGCGCAACGCTGGCACGGATCGCCGCATTCCTTGTAGCGCTTGAGCCAGTCGAACATCCTCAGCCGGGCCGGGATCGCCAGCGCTGCACCGAGCGGGCACAGGTAGCGGCAGTAGAACCGCTCGATGAACAGGCCTGCGCCGAGAAGCACGACGACGAACAGGATGTAGGGCCAGCCGCGCTGGAATTTCAGAATGATCGCGGTCTTGAACGGTTCGATTTCGGCATAGCGTTCAGCCATTTCCAGCGAATAGAGCGACAGGCCGAACAGGCCGAGGAAGATCATGTACTTGATCGGCCACAGCCGTTCATGCAGCCCCCAGGGAACAGCGTATTGCGGGATCTTGAACAAGCGCGCGACCTTGTTGGTCAATTCCTGCAACGCGCCGAACGGGCAGAGCCAGCCGCAATAGACACCACGCCCCCAGAACAGCAGCGACGCGGCGACCGAAAACCAGAGGATGAAGACCAGCGGGTCCATCAGGAAAGCCGACCAGGAGAACTCGGCCATTACCGCGGAGAAGAACGCCAGCACATTGACCACCGACAATTGCGCATTGGCGTACCAGCCCAGCCCGATCAGCGTGAACACCAGAAAGCCGACACGGAACCAGTAGGTGAAGCGCTCATATTTCGTGACCTGCATCTGGAAGAAGAAAACCCCGGTCAGCAAGACGAGAGCCGCCATCAGCACCACGACTTCGACGCGTTTCTGCAGCCAGACCCGCTTCCACAGATGGCTGAGCTCGCTGGTGTCGGAGACCGCCACCTCGCTCTGGATCTGCGGGTTGTTGGCAGATGCTGTTTCGACTGCAAGCTTCTCGGTGTAGCGGTCGGGAATGCGGTAGCCGAGATCGAAGGTGATGAAGGTCTTGTCGATGGCGCCGACGGCGCGCTGCACCAGCAGCTGCAACCGGAATGGCTCGGCCGGGTCAAAGCCGCTCTCGGCTTTGATCTTGAAGATGTCGAGTTCGGTGAATGACGGTGCATCCTCTGCCGCAAGCTTGCCGATGCGCCGGTGCTGCTTGTCATGAAACCGGACAGAAGTATCGCCCTGGATCAGCTGGATACGGTCAAAAATGCCGCCGCGGACATAGCCCGATCCCTTGAAGGAATATTTGCCGCGACCGAGTACCAGAATCGCCTGATCGCCTTCATCGAGCCATTCGCGCAAATTCGCATATTCATCATCACCCAGCAGCGAGCGTCCGATTTCCGGCGCGCTGACAAGTGCCATCTGCATGTCGATGAAGGTATCTTCCGGCGCGCCCTTTTCGGGACGCTTGATGGCGCGGGCATCGCCGGCCTCTTCAAAGGCGGCGTTGACCTGACCGACATCAAGCCGCAGGCTGCGGATCGACCCGTCACCGGCGAGCGTTTGCCAGTCGGATATCGTGACATCTTCATCGTCCGGCATCAGAAGCTTTTTGGTCGGGCCGGAACTTGCCAGTTCGGGTTCAAGCCCACCAAGGCCAAGCGAACGCGCCACCTTCAGACCAGCCCGGACAATGGAATCGTCGATGACGATGATGGTGACGGTGGCGCCGGAGACGATATCGAGATCATGCGCCGAACCGCCGGCGGCGGCCTCGGCAATAAGATCAAGACCGGCATATTTCTCGGTCACAGCGGTGATCTTGGATTCGGGAATGCCGACAAGCACGATCGGTTCGGAATGCTTGACCAAGCGAACCCCGGTCACCCTCGCATTGTCGTCGACGCCCATCAGCGTATGGATCGGCTTGCCGGAATAGCCGGTGGTGGTGACGAAATCCGAAGTTAGAAACACATAGCCGACGACCTTGCCGTCCTTCAGCGCTTCGACGACCGGAAGGTCCGAACGCAACTGGCCATATTCGGTAGCGCCGGGAACGATGTCGCCGACGCTGGCCTTGTCGAGAAATTTCATGACCAGCGGTTCGGCCTGCGCCGCAACGATGCCAAGCAAAAGGCTGGCGATCATCACAAGCACCGAGGCTACCCAGGTACGAGCGTTGTCTGGCTTGGTTGTCATGCTGCGCTTCACCCGATTTTGTTCTACTGGAACCTATCGATGCGAAACGAAACGCTCTTTGATCTAGCGCAATCTTTTTGGGCAGTTTGCCTATGAAATCAACATTATACATTGCAAATATACTATGATTAACCGCCGAAAAACCGACCGATTTCGGAGTAACCTGCATTGATCGAACCGGTGACTTGGTATTTCTGTATCGACCGCGGCCACATCGATTTCGCAGGCGAAAACCAGGATAATGTCATGCGGCCATTGGGCGATTTTCAGAATGAGGCGGACATGAACGACTGGAGCGAATTCACCTTGGCCATGGTGACCTTTTTCCTGCTGCACAGCCTGCCGGTTCGTCCCGCTGTGAAGGCCCGGATCATTAACCTGATTGGTGCCAGGCAGTTCACGTTCTTCTATTCCTGCGTTTCGATTGTTGCGCTCGGCTGGTTGATCGTTGCCGCGTCGCGGGCGCCCTATCTCGAACTCTGGTCGCCCGCACCTTGGCAGCATATGGCCGCATTGCTGGTGATGGCCGGTGTCTGCCTGATCGTCGCCTTTACCCTTGCGCGACCGAACCCTTTTTCCTTTGGCGGCAGTTCGGGAACCGGGTTCGACCCGTCCCATGCCGGGATTGTGCGGATTCACCGACACCCGCTGTTGCTGTCATTCTTTTTGTGGGCCGGCGTGCACCTGTTGCCCAACGGGGACCTGGCGCATGTGATCCTGTTCGGGCTTTTCGCGTGGTTTTCGCTGATCGGCATGAAACTGATAGACCGGCGCACAAGGCGACAACTCGGCGCGGATGAATTCGAAGCGTTGCGTGCCACCGTGAATCAAGCCCCGCTTCTTCAGAGCTTTGCCCGCGACAATGTGCTGACCAGGACCGCGGCCGGCCTCGGCCTGTTCGCTGCACTGCTGATACTGCATCCCCTGATCATCGGGGTTTCGCCCGTTGCGGCTCTTTACTGAGCTAGCCGGACTTGCGCCGCCGGCTCAATGCGGGGGCAAACACGACCGCAAAACCGCAGAATGCCGCCATCCAGGCGAAGGCTGCGATATGCAACGCACTGTCCGCATAGTTGTCGGTCATGGCTGCGAAAATCCGCGCCAGCGCCGCAAGCAGCACCGCCACGAACAGGGCAACAACGACCGGCCGGGCGCGCAATGCCTGCCCCGTGTGGCCCAACGAAGCGCGCGCCATGACCGCCAGGGTCATGCAGCCAACGGCACCGACACCCAGTGCATGCACACCGGCAAGTGGCGAGACCAGTCCGTGCCAGACAATCGCGGCAGCAATCAGCGCAAAGCCTATGGGTATAAACATGTATCCGGCATGCAGGATCCAGACCAATGGATCGCGCAGGGTGCGATCACCGGCCCAGCGCGCCAGCCGGAGCAATTGCAGCACGGCGGCGGCAGCCATAAACGCTGCGGTGAGTTGTTCCTCCGGGCCGATGGTCCAGAGACAAAGTGCTGCAATCCCGGCGGCGATGGAGATGATGTCAAAACGCGAAAAGGCGGCAGGCAAGCGGCCGGGGTTTTCGCGCACAAGCCAGTTGCGGGTGAAGCTCGGAATCACCCGGCCGCCGATCAGCATGATCAGCGTGATCGCGGCAAGGGCCGCCAAACGGCGGCTGATACCGGATACACCGATGTAATGCGCTTCGAGATGAAAGAGGATGTTTGCGGCGCTCAGAACCAGCAATGGCAGCAGCACCTTGAGGTTCCGCCAGTTCGCCCCGGCAATGATTTCACGGGCGATCACGGCGGCCACCGCAATCAGGAATGCCGCATCGACAATCAACGCGGCCTGCCAGCCAATCTGGCTGGAAAAAGTGACAGCGATCCGCCCTGCCAGCCAGAGCAGCACAAGTGCCAGCAACCCGTTTCCCTGCAACGGCATGCGGCCGGTCCAGTTCGGAACGGCGGTAAAGAGAAAGCCGGTGATGATCGCCGGCAGAAACCCGAAATACAGCTCGTGCACATGCCAGTCGGTCGGTGCAAACAGCGTTGCCAATGCGAGTTCTCCGTACAACTGCGGCAGCCAGAGCAGAATCGACAGGCCCGAATACAGGGCGCCGAGAAGGAAGAACGGGCGAAAGCCATAACTCAGGATGGCGGGCCCGGTGTAATCACGGGTTCGAGGAATTGCCATAATAAGATCCACGTCGGTTGTTTTCGGGGACCGCCCGGTTCCGGTTGCCTTGAAGCGCCCGAATCCCTATCAGTTTGGTCGGTCAGATCATTGCATTGTTGCAAACTGGAGGAAAATATTGAGCCGGCTGGATGCCTCCCTTCTTGCGGATCTGCCGCCGTTTTCGGGATTGAGCCGCGGCTCGCTCGACGACATGCTGGCGCGTGCGGTGCCGTTCCGGAACCCCAAGGGGTCGCATATCTTCCGCGAAGGCGAAGAGGCGCACTCGTTCTTTCTTCTTCTTGATGGCTACGTGCGCGTCGTCAAGGTCACGCCTGACGGCGAACAGGTCATCGTTCGCTACATCGCGACGGGCGAACTGCTCGGGATAGCCAAGGCGATCGGCCGCGAGACCTACCCGGCGAATGCCGTGGCCGCAGCTGATTGCGTCGTGCTGGCCTGGCCCTCGAGTGCCTGGGAGACGATCGTCGCGGCACATCCGGAGTTTGCCACCAACACCTACACGATGGTTGGCAACCGGCTGGTCGGCACCCAGGACAGGGTCGTCGAACTGGCGACAGAGCGGGTCGAGCAAAGGGTTGCCAACGCCATTGTCAGCCTGGCCAGGGAAACCGGGCGCAAGACAGAGGACGGCATCCTGATCGACTTCCCGATCTCCCGGCAGGATATTTCCGAAATGACCGGGACAACGCTGCACACGGTGTCGCGCCTGCTCAGCAGCTGGGATGCCAAAGGCTGGATCAAGAGCGGCCGCCAGAAGATCACCCTTGTCGAGGGCCACAAGCTGATGATGCTGGCATCGGCGCGCGACTAATGCGCCTCATGGTTCCGGTGCGTTTTCGATTGCGGCATTGAGCGCCCGCAGCAACTCGTCGGCGTCGCAGGCGTGCTCGAAAGCGGCATCCCCAACACTGTGAAACGAACTCAACAGGCACCCGACGCAGTGGATCCTGAACTCCAGCAAAACCCGCACCGCTTCCGGATGGCGGCTCATGACCAGATCCATCGGCGTATCAAGTGTTATGGCTCGCATACCCATTGAAGTGCCCGGTTGCCCAAAACCGGAGATTAGCAGAGCCTTCAGGATGCAATTTGTCCGATCGCAATGAACTGCGATTTCGATTTTGTCTGGGTGGATGGAAAAACCGGGGCGCTGATGCTCCGCCTGACGGCGGCATCAAATTAGGCCGAAGTGCTTCAAGTAGGGATACGCCGCCCCTGCTACCGTTCCAACAGCGACTACAAAAGCCAGAAACAGCTCGAAACCGCGCAGAGACACCTGCTTTTTAGTTGCGAGAACTTTGCCGTTCCAAAGTAGTTCGTTTGAGGTCGGTTGAACTCCTAGCTTACCGATTTCGTCAAAACTCATCCGAATGCTACCTTTCGGCCAACCGTCCGGGGTTTCCTGTTCTGTGCTCATCTCAAGCCCTCAGGTTTCATGTAGCCTCCATATCGCATGGACTAGCCTACTGTCGGTGGAAATCGATGAAAATCAAGAGAACTCCGTTGCAACAAGACACAACAGAAATCCCTGCGCTGATTGACGAACAGGTAGCAACCGTACTGATTTCACTGAAAGAAGTGGTGCCCGGAGGCGGATTTGAACCACCGACACGCGGATTTTCAATCCGCTGCTCTACCAACTGAGCTA
>Ga0209345_10004184_pt1 | contig 14136 bp, 13 predicted proteins | sample Cruoilmetagenom7_FD_187294 | JGI IMG/M metagenome (GOLD analysis project Ga0209345, IMG submission 187294) | Oil polluted marine microbial communities from Coal Oil Point, Santa Barbara, California, USA - Sample 7 (SPAdes) (version 2) | ecosystem: Environmental > Aquatic > Marine > Oil seeps ... | reverse complement strand
TTAAAAATGAATCCAGAATTAATAACGATTGGTAGTTGTACTCTTGATTGTATGCTACAAGTTAAAGATATCCTTAGATTTGAATTGTTTGATAAAGAAAATGTTAAAAAATACACTGCAATTGAATACAGTCGCAAACTGAATATTGATGGCGTTCTATTTGTTCCTGGAGGGTCTGCTGCCAATATTGCGTCAAATTGTGCGATGTTGGGGTTAAAAAGCACTTATCTCGGAGTAATAGGGAACGATTTTTCGGCAAGTATTTGTCTAGAAGATATGAAAAAAAGAGGAGTAGATCTTTCAAGTGTTATTCAAACTGATGACGATTGTACGGCATTCTCCGTAATTTTAAAAACGGAGTGGGGAAAAGACAGAAGTATTCTTGCGTATAAGGGCGCAAATAACATGTTAAAACCTGAGGATGTGAAACCCGATATTTTTCAAAATGTTAAAGCGTTTGCTTGGACATCATTAACTACCGAAAATGGTTGTAGAGCAATTGAGAAAGCACTAACGCTCACTTTAGAAAACGGTGGTCAAGTATATGCTGCACCCAGTATGTCAATTATAAAAAACAACCCAAAATGGGCAAAAATTCTTATTTCAAACTCAAATGTAGTTTCATTAAATAAAGAAGAAGCTCAAGAGTTTACAAGCGAGACAGATATAGTTCATATGATTCATAAATTTTTAGATCTCGGTATAAAAATAATATCCATTACCGATGGTCCCAATGGCTCAATTATATCTGATGGTAAACATATTGTGAATAGTTCAATTTACGAGGGGCCGGTAGAAGACACCACAGGAGCAGGAGACGCTTTTCTAAGCGGGCTTCTAATATCCGAACTAAACGAGTTTAGTCTAGAGAAATCGTCTAAGATGGCAACAGCAATGTCTTACTTAGAAAGCAGAGAGGTCGGGGTTCGAGAGGGCTTACCTCAAAGTTTACGTGAATTAGAATCCTTTATCGATAATAATGAAATAAAACAAAAAATTTCACAGATCGTTTAATAGAATGATTGGCTAAAAAAACACAGAATAAGATATATAAGGAAAAAAGCAAGTAAATTGTGTATTACATCTAAAGTAAAAGTGAATTTTAAATTAAGAAATTAATCTTATTACCTTCCTTATATTAACTCACATTAAAGCAATAAATTTTAATTTCTTAATATATTTTTTATATCGTTAAACGACTTATACTAAAAAGCGCTGCTAGTATAGATTCTATTAAATATCTTAATAGAATGTAGATTGGTCAGTATACCAGGTTGCCAACAAATTACTACGAGTCGTAGGAATTGGGCATTTGGTGACCCGGGTTCGATTCCCGGGCGGCGCATTTTTTTCAATATTTCTTATATCTTTTTTAAACTAAAATGATTACCTAATAGGATGTATGAGAAGATGAGGTAATTTTAAATGGATGATAAAGAAGTTGGTAAATTCTGGGATGAAAATGCAGAAAATTGGACAAGACTCGCCAGAATGGGATATGATTAATGCAGAGATTTAATTAATTCACCAGCTTTTTTTAAAATGCTACCTGACATTAAAAATTTAAAGGGTTTAGACATTGGATGTGGAGAAGGATACAACACTAGAATTGCTGCAAAAAAAGGGGCAAAATTAACGGCAATTGACATTTCTAAAGTGTTTATCAAATACGCAAAAGAAAAAGAACAGCAAGAACCATTAGGAATTACGTATAACGTTTCAAGTGCAACAGAGCTTCCATATCCAGATAACAATTTTGATTTTGCCATAGCTACAATGAGTTTGATGGATATCGCAGTAACCGAAGTAGCAATAGCTGAAGCCTATAGAGTCATAAAACCTGGTAGCTTCTTCCAATTTTCAATTTCTCATCCTTGTTTTGCAACACCTAAATGGGAATGGGTTAAGGATGAAGAAGGTAGAAAGACTGGATTAATTGTAGGGGATTATTTTAAAAAATATAACGGTGAGATTGAAGAATGGATCTTTGGAGCTGCTCCAAAAGATATGACCGATAAAATGAGGAAATTTAGAATTCCCCGATTTAATATGATACTATCAGAATGGCTTAATTTACTGATTGCAAAAGGTTTTATTTTAGAGGAATTTTGCGAACCTTATCCTGATGATGAAGTTTTAAAAAATTATCCAGGAGAGCATGATAGCACAATTATACCTTATTTTTTGATTGTTCGCTGTCGGAAACCAAATAAATAGACTTTTATGATTTTATAAAACTTCGTGAAAGGACTGTTTCACGATCTGTATCACTTGAATTCTAAAAATAAAAAAAAAATTACCTGCCACACACTTAAAAGAACTTTAAATATACTTAGAAAAGTTATTTGATGTCCAGATTTTAAGTAACTGTTATATCTCATTAAGATCATCAATTGTCTTAATTCCTTTTGCTAATAATTTAGTTCTTAATTTTTCTCGAAATTTTGGTAATCTCCATTCATAAAATAATATTGGGAGAATACTAATTGCAACAGAATAAAACGGAGCTATAATCCCAAAAGGTAGAAATACTAATTCAGTTGAGCCCATTCTTGAAATCATAGTCATATAGATTATGAGAATAATGGATACAATGCTAGTAATTCCACTATATCCCATAATATAACTATTATAAATACGATAAACCCCCTCTATATCAGGTAATTGTCGTTGATCTTCTTTAAGTTTTTTTTTAATTCGGCCACACATAATACCGATATCTTTGAGTAACCATATAGGTGAAAGAATTAACATTAAAAAAGGCAAAATAAAGAATGTTGAGATTAAAAGAAGTCCTAATAAAATAGGAGTCATGATAATTATGAAGTTTTCATCAATAAATTGTATCATAATGATGCCTATACTTAACGCAAAAAAGCCAAGTATTAAAGCTCGAAATAATATTCCTTTAAAATTTAATTTTTTTTCATTTATTTTTAATATAGCATAATTATAACTTTTTAATTTTATTAAGCTGTGTAATTTAAAGAAATAATACGCCAAAATAACCGAAAAACATTGGATGAAAACAATCATCAACAAAGGTGATATAACAAAAAAGTAAAATATATCAAAAAGACCACTCTCCACAGGAACAAGACGAGTTATATCTGCATAATTATTTCCGGCATTTGTTATTACCATAATTAAAATAACTGGTGTTTGAATTAACAGAGATAATATGATTAATTTAATATTTCTCTTCATTTTTTCATAGACCAAATAGGTAAAATTAAATTCATATAATCAAAAAAAATCTTACTTACAAAGCTCCAAGAAAATTGGAAACATCTGAAGATTTCGGAATATCAATTTTGAAATAATTCTCAACGATTTCAAAAAGAAAATCGAGATATTTTAATTGGATTTTTACATTATGAATTTTAGATAAATCTTCAATTATTTTTTTCGAATAAACCTTCTCTCTCTTTTTTAAACCCTTAACTATATCTATTATCGTTTCAGATAATTCGTAAGCTTTTTGAAGTCCATTTTGTAGATGTATTAAACTTGGTATTGGTTCATATTCCTCAAAAAATTTTTGAACTAAGGATCTTTCTACACCTAATTTTTTTACATTAATAATACCGTCGTCGTCCTTTATAACATCCATCCGGCTAAAGACAATATAATCGTTATAACTTTCGCTATTATATTGATCTTCTGAAATGGCAACAAGCTCAGTTTCAAAAGAATTTAATGTTAGATAATCAAAAAACCTTCGAACATCATCAAACATAAATAGCTGGTCAAGAATTAAAACAATCTTTCTCTTATATAATATAGCTCTAATTATATAAGCGATTAAAGAAGCAGGCAAATTAAGTTTGATTAAACTTACATTAATTAAATCAAGTTGAGCGGAGTCCTTTGGTTCTATACTTTTTTTGGGAATTATGTCAGGAAGTTCTATTTGGAAATCTGTTATAAATATGTCTCTCACTATAAAGTTCTTATCTATATAAGCAACGAAAGAATGCTCGCAAATGATTCCTTCAGACACATTTACTGCAAACACTCCTCTTTTAGCTTTCTCTACCTCATCTTCAGAAACTTCAATAAAACCTCTACCTGTACATGAGGGACAACGAACTTCTATTTTCTTCATATTCAAAAATCTTTATAATTGTAATATTACTTAAAAATTTCGATTAAATACGAACTGTAATTAATTTTTAATTATTTTAATATTTAAATTTTAACTGAGTTAGTAAATAAAAAACATTGATTTATATACTGTTTTGTCTAATCTCTCAAATTTTTTTAATATCTTTGGATTTTTGCGTATTTTTTTTCAATAAAATTAGCTATTACTAAGGAAGTTAACGTAGCTAAATTCTCCGCAATTATAAATGAATTTATATTGTTTAAGAAAGTATGACATACTCCATATGTAATAAAAAATAGAATGGTAAACACGGGAAAAGTAATTGTAAGAGGTCTCACAATTGGAAAATTTAAAAATGTTTGAATTTTCGAAACTTTTGGTCGCGATTTACTAAATTGAGATTTTAATTTTTTCTTTCTTTCGACTTGAGCAAACGATTCAAAAATAATGATTACTCCAAAATATAAGGCTACTGTTGCTCCAATAGGGATAAGGATTACAACAATATAATTCCCTACTCCTAAAAAGTATTGAGCTATAAATATAAAAAATACCTGGAAAAGCCCACAAGCACCGAATAATATAAAAGCAATCGATATATATTCCTTAGATGACCAGCGAAATCTTATTGGCATTTTAATCTAACTCTTTTCTGTAATTTGGTGGGCCAAGGGAGGATTGAACTCCCGACCTTCCGCACGTCAAGCGGACGTCATACGACTAGACCATTGGCCCGTGATTAATTTCAATTTAAAAAATATTAAACTTAGTGATATGTATTTTATATTATTAAAAAATAAATATTTTATTAGTTTTCTTGTGAAATTATGCAATATTCAAATTTAAATGAATAATTGTAGAGTCAAGAATCAATTAAGGATTATTTTTTTTTTAAAATCAAAAAGACTTCTTATGTTTAAATCAGCTAAATGATTAATTTTTCCATTAGGATTAAAATAGCAAGAATTTATGTTAATTTTTCTAGCAGCCTGAATATCAATATCTCGATCTCCAATTGAGATTATTTTTTCTCTAGGAATTTTATATTTCTCAATCAGATAAAGAAATGATGTAGGGTTGGGTTTTTTTGGATATCCATGTTCACGTGTTATGATATCTTCAAAAAGATGTCTCATTTTGTAATATTTTATAAGTTTATATAATTTTTTTTTTCCTCGATGAGTAACAATAAAATTTTTTCCTCCTTTATTTCTAATAAATTTAAGGATTTCTATCACACCAGAAAAAGGTGGTTCTTCACTTTCTTTAGTATTTGAATATTCACGAGCAAATTCTTGTTGAAGTTTTTCTCTATCAATATTTAACTCTTTTGATATTTGATTAAAACAAGAATAAAGACTATCTTGACATAATTCTTTGACATTGTTAAAACTTAAATCTTTATTATAATTTTTTTTAAAAGATTTACTATAGTTAAGGCAATGGCAGGATATGTATTAAATAAGGTTCCGTCAAAATCCCAAATAAAATATTCTAAATTTTTCATCTTAATATGATAAAATTGTTAGTATTAAATATTTTAAATTAAATATTAGAGAGATTTTACTTCTTGGTTTAAAATAAGTAAAAAAAATAAATAAAGTATTAATTTATGGTTTTTTTTCTCTTAGAGCTCTTACCATTGGTACATCCTTTCCAGATAATATTTCTAACAAGGCACCTCCGCCAGTAGAAATAAATGAAACATCTTTTGCGTATCCAGACATTTCTGCTGCAGTTCCCATTTCTCCGCCTCCAATTACGGCAAGCGCCCCCCCTATTTTAGCAGCTTCCGCCATAGCTTCAACCATATCAAAGGTTCCTTTTCTAAACACTTCTTTTTCAAATATTCCTGGTGGCCCGTTTGCGATGATTGTTTTAGCTTTAATGATTATGTTTTTGAATTCTTCCGTAGTTTTAGGTCCAATATCACCAGTTACGGCGTTATATTTCTTTAATTCGTCGATATTAATTGCTTTTCTGTTGCCATTATCGTCAATTACCAAGTCTTTTGGTAAAATTATCTTATCTTTGAATTTTTCGTAAGTTTCCTTAATGTCCTCTTTTGCCTTTTCTAAATCTTTTGCTATTGCCGCCTTATTAGGTTCTCCTGTTTCGATTCCTATAGCTTCCATGATTAAGATCGCCGTCAAGCCGGAGCAAAGTGCGTAATCAAGTTTATCGTTTTCAAAATTAAATTTCATAGCTTTAAATTTATCTATTGCTTTTGCCCCTCCAATAAGCATGACCATGGGTTTTTCAGGTTTTTCTATTATTTTACTCATGTATTTAAATTCTTTAACTGTCGTAGGACCTGCAAGTAGGGTAGGCCACCCAATTATCGAAGGCTGTGCTCTATGGGCAGCACCAAACGCATCTGCGATGAAAAAATCGAATAGTGGCGCAAGAGTTTGAATCATTTCTAATTTTTCAGCTTCGGAGAAATCTTTAAATTGTTTAGTTTCAAGCTCCCAGGTTCGCACATTATTAAGAACTAAAACTTCGCCTATTTTAAGTTCTTTTATTGCTTGAATTGCTTTTTCTCCAAAAACATCATCTACATACAATACAGGACGATCTAGTAGTTTTCGTATTTCTTCGGCATGCATTTCCAAAGAAGTAAAATCTTTAGCTCCTGGGCGTGATTGGTGTGCCATTATTACCACAGCACTATCTTTTAATTCTTCTAATGACGGAATTAAAGCGTGAATACGAGGTGATTCGCGAATTCTATTGTTTTCAACGTCGATATTAGAGTTGATATCGACTCTCATTAAAATTTTTTTTCCTTTTAAATCAACATCTTTATACGATTTATAATCAAACATTTAAAACCACTTTTAATGGATATAATAATAGTATTGATTAATATCAAAAAAAGTTTGATTAGTTAATATTGTTTTTTAAAAACAAAATTTTTTATTATACTCAAATAAAATCATCGTAATGTAATATTGAAACAATTCCATTGGAGCTATGTTTTTAAATTTATTAAGACCAAAAGATTCTATTTATAGTATAAATTATTATGAACTGAAAATTTGAAATGTTTTAAATTGGTGATTGAGTGTGGATGAGATTAGAGAAATTTTAAATAAACTGCTTGATAAGAAGTGTTCTATTGAAGAAGCAGAAAAAATGTTGAAGGCTAATACTATCGAAGAAGTTGGAGACTTAGCTAAATTAGATGTCTTCAGAAGCTTACGCACTGGCGTTGTTGAGGTTATTTATGCGGAAAACAAAACACCTCAAATGATTATAGAAATAATTTATATGTTCTTAAAGAAAAATAAATTTGCTATTGTATCAAGGTATAAAGACGAGCAAAAGCTTTTAATTTTTAAAGAATTTGGTGTTAAAGAAGAATTATCGTTAGTTGTTAACGAATTGGCTAAAATTGTAATAGTAAAAGAAAAAGATTTCAAATTCAAAAAGAAAGGTGGAAGAATTGGCATAATTTCAGCTGGAAGTTCAGATATCCCTATTGCTGAGGAAGCAAAAGTAATTGCAGAATCAATGGGATGTGAAACATTTACTAGCTACGATTTAGGGATTGCTGGCATTCATCGTCTTTTTAAACCTCTCAGTGAGATGATTAAAGAAGATATTCATGTAGTAATTGTATGTGCAGGCATGGAAGGGACCTTACCTGGTATTGTTGCAGCGCTTGTTGACATTCCTGTAATAGGAATTCCCATATCTAGTGGATACGGTTTAGGAGAAAAAGGTATTGGTGCTTTAACAACGATGCTTCAATCGTGCTCACCAGGATTATTAGTAGTCAACATTGACAATGGGTTTGGTGCAGGAGCTTCTGCTGCTCTAATAGCTAATAGAATCGCAAAATAATTCCTTAAAAAATTAAGGAAGATCAGTTCCTAACTAAAAAAGTTTATATATATCAAAAATAAAGATTTTGCATAACTAAAATAAATATTTAAAATATTATAGTAAAAAAAAGTGTAATAAGATGGCACCTACAGACGCTTCTCTTGAAGCTTTGTCAAAACTAAGACAGTTAAATCCCGAAACTGGATGGTATATAATCCCGATTTTAGCAATAGTTCTATATATTTATGGTGTTGAAATTAAAAAAGCGAGAGAAACGAAAAACTGGAACACGATATTCGCTGGTTTGACGGTATTAGGACTAGATTTAATTAATGAAATTTGGAACGCTTTAGTTTTTGCGTTTACTAATTATTCTGCTTTTTGGACTACACCAGGAGCAAGTGCCTATATTATTTTAATAGGTTGGAACATAGAAATCGCTTTTATGTTTTCTATAGCGGGCATAACCTTTGCTAAATTTTTACCTGATGATAAAAACGAGAAGATCCTAGGCCTTCCTAATCGATGGGCTATGGCTATTGGATTTTCTTTATTTTGTGTAGCTGTCGAAATCTTTCTAAATTTGGGAAATTACTTAATTTGGGAATATGTCTGGTGGAATTGGTATAATCCCGTTTTAATTTTCTTAATTGGATATTTCCATTTCTTCGTAGGCGCTTTTTACGTCTACGACCTTCCAGAATTAAAGGATAAGATTAAAGTAGTTGGGATTATTTATGGAGTTGGCATAATCCTTTTATGTATTTTCGGACCATTATTCGGACCATTAGGAATATTTTAATTTCATATTTTTTTTTTATTTTTATTAAAAAATTGTAGACATTTTGATTATAACGCGCTTACTCAATCTATTATTGACAATCCTATTTTATTTGTATAGACAACCATTTGAACAATTTTTAATGAGTGTATCGAATATCATTAAATAAATTCTTTACCCAAATCAATTACCTAAATCAAATGTTATCCAAATTGAGATTACTAAAACTCTATTGTTTTTTTAATATTCTTACATCTTTTTCTTCGAACCTAAAGATATATATAGATAGTGCAATATAATTAATATTGAATGTAATTACTAATTCTTAAAAATCTAAAAAAAAAATAAATTACAATGTAGTTGAGACTTAAAATGGTCGCAACAACCGATAATTTTCAGAAGTCTAAAGAGTTTTTTGAAAGTGGCGATATCATTAATACTTTAATGAGTTTCAATGAAGCCATTGAACATTACGGTAGTACGAAGGACAATGAAAAGAAAGAATTAATTCAATTTTTGAATGATCTTTTACTATATTGCCAGGATAATAATCTGCAAAACGAAGAAGCTATGGTTTTAAAAACTTTAGGAAGAACACATTCTAAGTTTAGAGATTACGTAAATAGTTTAAAATATTCATATCAAGCATTAAAAATTCAAAAGAAATTAGGTAAAAAATTAGATGCAGCCGAAAGTTTAGTGTTTTTGGCCGAGGATCTTGAAGTTTCTGGAAACTACGAAGAAGTTGTAAAATCTTTTAATGAAGCTGCGGAGTTATTCCATGAATTAGGGGAACTAGAGAAAGAAGATGCTGTAAGAATTGAAATTGAACGCTTAAAAGACTTTTCTAAACAAATGGTTGAAGATGAATATTTCTTAAACAAATATCAAGTAGATAAATATTAAGATAAGAATGATATAGCCATTTAATTAAATTTTTTTTTCTTTATTATTTTATTTTTGTTAATTATTTCAATTTTTTACTGCTTTCAAAATGCTTTTTCATCTCAGCTTGACAATAAAATAATATCTCTTTGATCGATAAAGTACTTTCTTTACTAATTCTTTTAAGATCTTCAAATTCTGGTTTTACATTAATTACATTGATTTCATCGTTCATTTTAATGTAAGATATTTTAAAATTTAATTCGTAAGTTTCACCATTTATATCAATTTTACTCTTTTCAAATTTACGATCAACGCATACTCGCTTAATTGTATAAAACCTAATACCTAATGTACTTAACTCGTTAATTAATTTATGCATTATCTCAAAACTGTTTTGAGGATGACATAATATTTTAATAACATGACTAGGTCTATTTTTTTTAGTTATACTTGGTAAAACTTGAATATCAAGTATTTTTTCATTTTCCATAGTAGTGATAAAGTTCCCTAACATCTCCCCGGATACATCATCAACATCCGTTTCTAAAACAGTTACATTTTCAACATATTTTTGTAATGGGTGCTTATTTGGGGTGCTAATTGTCTCTTCGCTCTCGCCATATATTAACCGAAGAACATTTGAGAAGTTTTTAAACTCTTTTTGCCCAGTACTATATGTTACTCTTAATATTTTCATCTGGTTGGTAAATCGAGCAAATTTTGGATTTAGATTAACCAAAAGTGCAGCACCAGTAGGAGTTACGAGTTCATTTTCTATGGGACCTCCGAATACTACTAATTCGGACAGTTCTAAAATTTTAGCTGTTGCTGGAGCTGGTACAGGCAGAATTCCATGCGCAGTTTTTATACTACCCCCTCCAAGCGGAACCTTACTATAATAATATTCAAAACTTTCGTTAAAACCCCCTAATTTATCTAATGCTTTAGTTACTCCTAAAATATCAATTAATGTGTCTACAGAGCTTAATTCGTGAAGATGAATATTTTTAACTAGATCTCCGTGAACTTCTGCTTCTGCTTCGAATAATGTGTTTAATACTTTTTTAGCATATATTTTTGCTGGCTCAGAGAAATTTTTTTCAAGTAGAAATCGTTCCAGTGCATTATAAAGAGCAGTAGAAGTTCTATGGTTTTTAGATTCTTTGATAGCTAATTTAAGTTGATTAACATCGACTCCCATTCTTTTAACTTTTGTTAGTTCAAGTTCGATGTGGGAAACTCCTTTTAAATAATGCTTTAATTCTTTTAAATCAGCTATGATTTCGTTTGAATCGGATATTAAGCTTAAAAGGGATGCCAAAAGCATATCTCCCGAGATTCCTGAATTAGTTGTATCAATATACAAAGATTTCATTTCATATTTTCTCTTACTTTTTTTAGTAGGTAAATTTAAACCTAATATTTAAAAAATATTTACTATACTTAAAATAATAAACCGTCATTATCTTATAATAAATTGTAATTAATTTCAATTTAATAATTTTAAATTTAAGAATAGATTTTTATGAGTAGATTTTATGAGTGAACTACAAACTATAAAGTGTTACTTAAATCAGTTAGCAGCAACACTCCTAAAATTATTAGGAATTGCTCCTCCGCGCGATACTATTCCAGAACCCGTCCAATCTGTTATTGATCTCTATCAAGGTGTTGAAAGGATCAGTATAAACATCATAGATAATTTTGGTTTATTCGAACTCACATATCATAAACCACAATTTATGATTACTAATTCTCAAGCGATGTTACTTCTCTCTACTAAAAATCCTTACACTTTAGGTGTTTTACATCAAATAATGTACGGTGGTTTTGATCCTGAACCCAATGGTTTTCATTTGTTACGATATCTAAATGAACACGGAAAAAAGACTTGTTTTGTCGGAAGAAAAAAAGATATAGATAGGTACGATGGTGGGACTCATTCAGTTCCAAAAGAAACTGATATGAGTACATGGGTGGAATCTGCAAAAATAATCAATAATTTTGAGCTTTCTTGGATGCATTATTTGGATTTTGAAAATCTTCATAAACAACAACAAGCACTTAAACAAAGAACTCCTGAAGATTTAATTGATAAACTGATTTTGCGTACTGATAAGTGGATTTTAGGTAATTACAAACAGCTTAGAAATAATTCCTTGATGATAATATTAGGTGATCATGGTAGAGTGAAATTAAATTTGGAATACTCTGGTAAAATTGCCCAATGGCGAGAAGCAAGCGTTCCAATAGCCATTTTAATAAAAAAATAATTCTTTACTATTAAAAAATTTTTTAAGATGTTTAAGATGGAAGAATACAAACGTTTTACAGTGTCTCTTCCAAAAGACTTATACGATAAATTCGAGGCATTTAGAAGCAAAATAGGTATCTCAAGATCAGATAGTATAAGAAAAGCTATGCATGCTTTAATGGTTAGTGAAGAAAGTATTCCTGTTGCTTCGGTGAACGTTGTAGGATGCATTCCTATTATTATGTCACACGAACATTTTATTGGAAAATCCGAAAAAGAAGATTCTCACGAACATTCGCACGGAGTTAATCATGATCACGACTACCATGACCACAAATATGATTCTAGGCCAGTTTATGCTTCAGTTCAACAAACAGATGAAATATTAAAAAATGATATTCAGCATCATTTCCATGAAATAATCATTTCGACGATGCACATTCATTTAGAGTTTGAAAAATGTTTAGAAATTATTGCTGTTTCAGGGCCATATAATCGCGTCAAAAAGTTAAAAGAAGCGCTACAAAGGTTAAAAAGCGTAATATCAATTGAATTTTTCATCATTGATAGGGAATTTAAATAAATATTAAATGTTTAATTTTAATTATATTTTTTTAAAGGAAGAGATAGGAATAAAAAATTTCCTTCAAATAAGATAAGAAAAAGGATAAGGCGATTGTTGAAGTATTTTTTATTCCATTAGGTCGTGTTAATTGTGTGTGTTAGAAATAATATACTTTTTTCTAATTAAAAAGTAAAATACAGTGAAAAATTATTAATTTTTAATAATAAATTAAATTTAATCGATATTTGGAACCTATTCTCTATTAAGAGAGGTTAATTTCAAATAAAATAATAATAAAAATAAAAAAAAAGTAAAGAATTTAATACATTTTATAAAATCATTTATAGATCTTTTTCTTGAACAGTTTTTCGTCCATTTGCTTTAGCGCGACCAATCGCGGCATCGAGAATGGTTACAATTGCTTCATTAAGAGCAGGACCATCAATAACATCCCCACTAGTGTTGCAACCTTTTGACTTAATGTACTCGCGAATTTTACTTTTTACAAATAGGACTTCAACTGGTTTTTTAGCCATTTTTTATTCCTCCTTTTATTATTAAAATACGTTTTAAAATTAATTAGTGTTTAAAGTATATTTCTCCTTGCTCATATTTAAAGTTAGTTGAAAAATCATCATAGAAGGTTAATATTCTTTGTTTACTAGCGATCTATAAAACACGAATTAGCCTTAAAAAACACGATGTACAGCCGATAATCATTATGATTTGGAATAAAAGAGGCTATTAAAAGAATTTAATTTATTCCATTTTTATACCGGCCACATCTATAGAACCTTTTGAATTATCTATACCTTCTAGCTTCATGTAATCTTCTAATGATCTCGAAGTTACAATTTGAGCGTATTGAGCAATTTTTTTTTCAATGTTTAATGATAAATTTGGTCCTTTTTGTGTTTTAAGTATTTCATCTACTCTTTCCTTAGCAACTGCTATAATGTCTTTCGCGCTATTTTTCCTCCATATCCCTCTTTTTTCTCTGTTAACTAGCTTTGGCACAAATATTTCCTTTCTCGTGTTTTTAGCGGTGTGTTTTAACGATAAATAGTTTCTTTTTTCAGTTGCTACTTTTCTTATTTGATCTAAGGCGAGAGTTTCTTCGGTGACGGATATACCCTTTAATCCCCGTTTAATGATACCAACCATTTCGTCGTCGATCACAAGTAATTCAAAAGATTCTGATAATAAAGTTTCGTATGTACCTGCGCATGTAATGAAGTTGTGTCCTGCTGATGCCGCACAATATAATGTCATGAATCTTTCAAACCCATTTTGAACATCGAAACATTTTGAATCAGTTAAAGCTCCTGATCCCTTAGAGGGAATATTATAATAGTGAGCTAATTGAGCCGAAGCGATAGTAATAAGTGAAAATTCGATAGAACCATATGCGGGGTTTCCATTAGTTGGATCCATTATCGTATTAGTGGATCCATATAAAACAGGAGTTCCGGGGTTAATTAACTGAGTTAGCACTATAGACGATAATACTTCCATGTTCGCTTGAACAAGCGTACCAGCTAGAGTAACTGGCGAAGTAGAACCCGCGCTTGCTGCTGAGCTTATGAGCAGTGGCTGGTTATATTTCGCGAAAATAAAAAGACCATTAAGAAGGATTTTGGTTTGTAAAAGAGGAGATGTTGGGTTATATATGCCTAACAAGCGGGGCTTTTTAATTAATTCTTCTTCTC
>Ga0209345_10004183_pt1 | contig 14139 bp, 14 predicted proteins | sample Cruoilmetagenom7_FD_187294 | JGI IMG/M metagenome (GOLD analysis project Ga0209345, IMG submission 187294) | Oil polluted marine microbial communities from Coal Oil Point, Santa Barbara, California, USA - Sample 7 (SPAdes) (version 2) | ecosystem: Environmental > Aquatic > Marine > Oil seeps ... | reverse complement strand
TATTTCATTGATTCCTGCCCCTGCAACAACAAGGCGAGTAGAGGCAATACCGCGGGTTAATGGAAAGTAACTGGATACAACTTGCATCCATTTGGGAAGCGTTTCTAAACTGATATTGGCCCCCGAAAAAAGCAGCATAGAAAAGAAGACCGTATTATTGACAAGCATTACATTCCGTGTGATCAAGCCCACACACCCCATCAGCAGGCCCAATCCAGCTGTGCTGTAAGTGGTAATTAATATGGTCAACAACAATGGGATTAGGTGCGTCTGTGAAAGATCCAATTCAAATAGAAGAACACCCCATCCGAAGCCGATGAATACGCCCAGCATACCATCAAAGATATGCATGAAGGCGCGCCCAACAAAGATAGCCATACGGTTTGCGGGGGAACCAAATAAATAAGGAAGTGTTCCACTCCATCGCTCGCCCCCAATACTCATTGTTACCCCAAAAATTCCGCTTGATGCAGCAAATATCAGCGCATTTCCAATTACGTAAAAAGATGCATCGTTGCTTCCACTTGCGTAAGCACCGATGAATACGAAAAAGATCATCATTGTAAGCGGCGCAAGTATTTTTGATGCAATATACGTTGCCGGCCGTAGCCATAGGAATAATGCACGATAAGAAAGAATCGCCCCATCAAAGAAAATTTTTATATTCGTAACAGATCGCTTCTTCATGGCTATCCTGTTGTATTCAGAGTGGCATCAACACGCGCCCGTTTGAGAACAAGACGGTAAAGAGCACTCGACCCAATAATGTAAACAGCACTAAAAAAAATCAACATAACCCAGGAAATATATATTTGGTTTATTTCTAATGCCCCTAATGCAGAGCCATGCAGGGCTCTAGCAGCCCAATATGGCGACAAAATATAACTAATCGGTGTGGTCCAACCCGGTAGAAGTGCTATCGGAAATAAAAATCCACATAAGATATATATCGGAAATTCCAGCGTGTTCTGAAGTCGTTGAAAATCTGGAATGAGTATGAATAACGAGGCAATTATCACACCAAAGCCCACAAATGCAAATACAGTTAATAAAATCGATATGAGAAAGAAAACTGGACGTGAAAGTGTGAGCGGATATCCCATTACCAGAGAGATTAGAGTGTAACAGCCGATCATTGAAAATAATGATTGTGTAATATTCGCTAACACTTTCCCGAATACGATTACACGTAATGAGCTGGGAGTACCAACTAGGGTCTCAAGGGTTCCCGCCCACCGTTCACCTATAATACTATTTCCGCTATTGAACAACAGAGCAGTCCAAAGACCAGTCATAGCTGAACCGACTACAATAAAAATTGCGTAATCTGGTCCCTTGTCCTTAAGCATCCATAAAGCCGTGAAAGCAACGATCAGCGGTTGGATCACAATCCCAAACAGGACAAATCCATCCGTTAAATTTCGACGTAGTTCAATCTCAAATGATATTCCAATAACTCGGAGAGTACCCTTAATTCTCTTGGCCATTACAATTGCCTCCTACCAGGCGGACATAAGCGTCTTCAAGCGTAGGTTCACGGGTTACAATCTTTCCCAATCGCAATCCATTTAACGCTTCAACAATATCAGATATTCCACTTGGACCTTTGGGAGTATGTACCAATAATATCTGTCGTTGATTATGGGTTTCAACCACGACACTGTCCACAAACTCTAATTTTCTAACCTTTTCAAGGAACTTCGGTGGAATACCAAAGATCTCTATTTCAACAACTGAAAGATCCTGAACTGTATGTTTCAATTTTTCTGGTGTATTGAGTGCAATAATTTTCCCTTTATTAATTACAGCGATGCGCTCACAGAGCGCATCGGCTTCAAACATGTAATGAGTAGTCAAAAGAATAGTTTTCTTTGCAGATTGCAAATCCCGAATTGTTATCCGCATTTCGCGCGCGCCAACTGGATCCAATCCCATCGTGGGTTCATCTAAGAACAGCACTTCTGGATCATGCAGAAGCGCTCGCGCAATATGAAGCCGTTGGCGCATCCCACGGGAGTATCCCTCCACCTTTTCTTTTTCTCGCCCTTTCAATCCAACCAATTCGATCAGTTCAGGAATTTTCTTCTTCGCGATATTCACATCCACATAATATAAAGTCGCAAAATACCGCAGGTTATCTAAACCTGAAAGGCGCCAGTACAATCCCCGCTCACCGCCAAAAATGAATCCAATTCGGGGGCGGATTTTCTCAGCATCCTTGACTACATCCAACCCCATAATTGTCGCTGTACCAGATGAGGGGATCAAGAGAGTTGTCAACATTTTTATCGTTGTTGTTTTACCAGCGCCATTAGGTCCCAGCAAACCAAATAATTCCCCTTCCTGAATATCAAATGAAATACCATCCACCGCAACGACTTCTTTAGTTTGGCGCTTGATCACACCGATTGTTGTTTTAAATTGTCTCTTAAGATTAAAAATTTCTATCGCATTCATATGTATATATTTTAATGGATTTTTCGATTGACTAACTCCTTATAATTTATATATAAGATATTTTCCCAAAGGAGGAACTTTAATGAACGGTAAACGGATAGGAGAAGTAACTCATTACTATGATCGAATCAACGTTGCTGTCATCATGCTCTCTCATACACTTAAACTAGGCGATCAAATCCACTTTCTCGGACATGGATCAGATTTTTTGCAGGAAATCACTTCAATGGAGCTAGATCACAAAAAGATAAAAACTGCAGGTAAAAACCAGGAGATTGCTTTAAAAGTCTCTAAGCCGGTGAAAAAAAATACTTCTGTGTTTTTAATAACGGAATAGACCACTAATCCTCTTCACATGCTTTACTTTTTACTGTAGTACAAACCATAGGTCATGTGGTCAATAAATTGAATGATCCCATGGTCTTTTTATCTTTCATAACTCCAATTTTCACCCATCATTCATGTCTTTAAACATCCGACTCAATCTAAATAATAACTGCCAATAGTCTCAATATCATCACTGACAAATTCGGGAAGATCTGAATGACTCATCAATTGCCGTAACGCTTGCATTTCTCCATTGTGGTACCAGTAATGATAAATAACTCGGGAAATCATTGTGCCTATATTATTGGGAAGCTCTTTTCCTTTAACGATCATATTTTCTATCAAGTCGCTGACCTTCATTCGAAATAAATATTCATCAGCGTTATGTGTAATTATTTCCCAGTATGAGATCATCTTCTTTAATGACGGGCTACTGGCTGGTTTTCCAAACCCTACCTGATCAATCAGCTCAGGAATAAGAACCTTTCCCTGTGCCCTGGTCAACCAATAATATTGTTCATGCCAGGCCAAATGCCCAACGATCCAGCTAATGCTATTAACAGGCATTAGCCGCTGGCTGCCCTCTTCTTCTGTTACACCAGAAAATCCTTTTTTAAATTCAGAACGCGCAAAGATTAATTGATTAATTAGGTTTAACATCGTATAGTGCTCCCTCAAATTGATATACTGTCTGATATTATAGTATCTCAATTATTTACATTTTTCATAAAGGATATAAAATGGTCAACATTCTTCAATTCAATAAAGAGTCTTGGGATAAATTAGTAGACGCAAAAGATCGCTGGACTATACCCGTTTCGCGTGAAGAAATCGAATCAGCCAAAGCTGGAAAATGGCAGGTACTCCTTACTCCCTGTAAACCTGTTCCAAGAGACTGGTTTCCAAGAATGGAAGGCAGTGATGTGCTGTGCCTGGCATCTGGTGGCGGGCAGCAGGCGCCTATCTTTGCTGCCGCTGGCGCTAATGTAACCTCATTTGATAATTCGCCTAAACAATTAAAACAAGATCAATTCGTAGCAAAACGGGATAGTTTGAAGATAAGAACGATCGAGGGCGATATGGCTGATCTTTCTGTATTTGCGGACGAATCATTTGATTTTATTTTCAATCCTGTGTCAAACTGTTTCATTCCAGAATTAAAACCAGTTTGGAATGAAACATTTCGTGTTCTCCGTAGAGGGGGGACAATGATAGTTGGCTTTGTCAACCCTGTGGAATTTTGTTTTGATAGTGAATTAGCGGAAAAGGGTATTTATCACATAAAATACTGTCTGCCGTATTCAGACCTGACCAGCATTACTAAAGAAGAACGGATTCGTCTATATGGCCCGGACGAACCTGTGGAATTCAGCCATACACTTGAAGAGCAGATCAGCGGCCAATTAGAAGCAGGATTTTATCTGATAGGGTTTTTCGAGGATTTTAGGGACGATGAAATAATTAAAGATTACATGCCTTCATTTATGGCAACCAGATCACTAAAACCATAAAGTTTCAACTACTAGGATGAATTTTCTTGAATTTTTTCTTTCGCAGAAACAGTGCTTTTGGTTTTATCATTCTTAATATTAGAGCCTAATATTCCATAGTAAATATCATATGAAGAACCAGATGGGAAATCTGATTATTCACAAATCAAATTCCACACATAAAGATTTGTTATCTTTTATTACGGGTTTTCATTTTATTAGCATCTATGAAAGTTATTGAACTGATTAGAAAACAAAGGAGTTCATGGCAATCTTTTTCGGCTCTGGACCCTGAAATCCATGAAATTAATTTAACCAATATATTTCTTATAAGACTCTTTCCAAATCAACATCTATTACAAAACTAGAGAGAATATGATCCATATCGAACAGCCGCTTGATATAAAATTTCCAGATTTTCAGGTGGCACATCTGCCTGCACATTATGAGCAGGTGCGAGTATATACCCACCACCTCTTCCCAATGTACTAACCCTCTTCACCACCTCCTCCTCGATTTCTTCTCTTGAACCAAATGGAAGCACTTCTTGAATATCAATTCCGCCGTGGAAAGTAACACGATCACCAAAATCCTTTTTTAATTCCTTCGTATCCATTCCAGCAGCGTGTGGCTGAACAGGATCGATAATGTCTACTCCAGCATCAATGAGATCGGGGATAAATCTCCGAATGCTGCCGCAGCTGTGCAGCATAAGTTTGACAGAAGGATTCACTTGTTTTAAATAATCTTTGGCCGCTGTGAACCGTCGCTTTAAATGCGGAAGAAGTTGGTTTTTGAACATTGTTGGAGAATATAAAGGACCAGTCTGCATACCTAAATCCTCCCCACTGGCTTTATAAATTTGAAGATATTTTGCGGTTGCCTCAAGGCCAATCCGGTCAAGAGCAATTTGTATGTCTGTGATTTTTTCAAGCAACGCAAAGATGAATTCCGGGTCTTTAGCCAGGCGAATCATCCAGTTTTCCATCCCCAGCATATACAGCGCAGTCTCAGTAATTGGTCCGCCAAAGCGACCAAGAATCGCGAGATCAGTATCTTCAAACAATCTTTTTGCGGTAGTTTCTGCACCCTCCCCTCTACCAGGTAAGTCTGGCTGCGGCCATGGATAATTTTTTAGATCATCAATCGTCGCGTTCTTCAATGGCGAATGCATTACTTCATAATAGTTGCCACCCCCTGGTTGCGAAATCATTTTATAAAGAGTTCCCCATTCATCTTTGACTAAACCATCCGTTCGAATATCTTTTTTCTTTGATTTTGGAGACCCCAATTTAACAGATATTATATCAATATTCAACCTCTTCAATACTTTGGTGTGGGGAATAACCTCCATTGCAAAATTGTGCTTTATGGTTTCCTCAATATCTAATTTTAGATATTTCTTTAGATTGATATAGCAATCTAATAAAGGATTCAAATCTAATGGTACGCGATCCGGTTTTTCAAAGTTGATCGTCTTAATTACTCTCTCTCTTGATGTTAACACCTTAGGTCACCTTTCTGATAATTTATTTGGTTTTCTCTTTTGCTATTATCACACACAGAAAACCAAGCGGTTCATCACCCTGCACGACAAATTGATGCAGATCATTTCCAGAAATAAAAACAGCGTCATTCGGATGAACATCAAAGAAATCGTTATTCAACTGCAGTCTTGCATATCCATGTAGGATGAGGACACCATGCTCGTGTGGATGCCTTTCTAAATTGCTGTGGGTACCGGGCTCGAGGCGAAAATAACGCATATGAAAGTTGTCTGATTTTTCATCCGGCCCAACAAAAATCTGCCTAGTCACACCTTCAAACTCACCACTATAAGGCCTTACCTCGACATTTTCCCATAGATAGTTATTATTCTTCCCAATAAAATAATTTATTTTTGACATAAATACTCCTTTCCAATTAAACTCATCTATCTATTCATTAAAATATTCAATTTTCAACAGTAAATTCTTTTTTTAAGAATTTTTCATCACAAAGAAAGAGAGGTCTCTTTTGTAATGTCATAAAGTGTAATTAATCGATTTTTTGAATATTTTCTAATTTTTCCCTAAGGGTGTGTAAGGAAAAGTTTCACTTATTTCAACAACACCTTTGGTTCTAAGATAATGCTTTTCAAATCGGACAAGAATTTGGCTGCTTGAGCACCATCCATAACCCGGTGATCCGCACTAAGATTAAAAGAAATAATTTTCTGAATAGCCAGAATGTCATTATCAGCAGGTATTAGATATCGGTTCATTTTTCCAACTGCCAAAATGGCGGTTTGAGGAGGGTTGATAATCGCTGTAAACCGATCAATTTCAAACATCCCCAGGTTTGAAATAGTAAATGTGCCATTGGAAAGATCTTCTGGCTTGAGCTTCGCATTACGAGCTCGTTCAGCTAAATCATTGATTTCCTTGGAAATCAGGCGAACTTCTTTTTGGTCCGCATTGTGAATGACTGGGACGATTAGACCATCATCTAGAGCGGTGGCTATTCCAACGTGTATCTTGCCAAGGATTTTTATCTCTTTCTCTGAGTACTGGCTGTTTAAAATTGGATTTCTTTTCAATGATAATGCAACCGCTTTTGTAATGAACGCCGTAAGAGAAACCCTCTCACTCTTTTTTCCTTGCTCCGAATTAATTTCTTTTCTCATCTTTTCTAATGCGTCCATGGGAATATCAATTTGCAAGGTCATATGCGGGGCTTCCTGCATACTTCGCTGCATATTCTGAGCAATAGTTTTACGCATACCGATGAGCGGGATTGTTCTAACTATTGGAATATCACTTCCTGTCACAGTTTTTGTTGAAGAAAGGATCTTTTTGTGTACATCACCTGCTTGAATACGGCTATCCGGTCCGCTGCCGACAATTTCAGATAAACTAACATTTTCCTCAGCTCCTATCCTTCGAGCAGCTGGAGTGGCATTGATCTTGCCTGTGAAACCTTTTTTCTTAGCAAGAAAAATTTCCACATCCGTTTTTGTGATTTTCCCCTTTTCTCCAGTACCGGTAATATCATTAATATCAAGTGATTTTTCTTCGATCAACTTCTTTGCAATAGGTGTTGCTGATTTCCCGGCTTTTTCTATAATCTTCTTTGATTCCCCCGATTTCTTTTCAGTCTTCTTCTCAGTTTCTGGAAGTTTCTCTCCGGGCTGGAGAATATATGCGATTATCTCAGTAACTGGCACTAAATCGCCAATTTGATACCTGATACCCGAAAGGATGCCAGTTTCTGGTGCTTCCACCTCCATTGAGATCTTATCTGTACTTACCACAGCAATCGGATCTCCTTTTTCCACTTTATCCCCTTCCTCATTAAGCCATTCCAGAATCTCGGATTCTTCCTGAGTAAAACCAAACTTCGGCATAATAATTTCTTTTGGCACCTGGGTTCCTCCTAATACACACCTTTGATAAGTTTTCTGGCTTCTTCAACAATATCCTCTACTTGAGGAACAGCATGGTGTTCGAGAGTACGATTGTATGGAATCGGCATATCCAAACCAGCTAATCTCCGAATTGGTGCATCAAGATAGCCAAATGCATCACTTTCCATGATCACTGCTGAGATCTCTCCGCCAAAGCCGCCTGTTTTCACCGCTTCATGAACAATCAATGCTTTGCCGGTTTTTTTAACGGATGCGGTAATAGGCTCTTCATCCAATGGCTTTAAGGTTCTTGGATCAATAACCTCAAGTTCAATGCCTTCTTTTAAGAGAATCTCTGCCGCTTCAATTGATCGAGACACCATAATTGAAGTTGCGATAACACTTAGATCTTTGCCTTCCCGAACAACCTTACTTTTCCCTAATGGGATCGTGTACATATCTTCAGGCACATCACCTTTCGTCTTGTACAGCAGTTTATGCTCAAAGAACATAACCGGATTGTTTTCTTCAATCGCAGACAGCAGCAGCCCTTTTGCGTCATAAGGAGAAGACGGCATAACTACTTTTAAACCAGGGACGTGTACGAACCAGTTTTCCAAACTCTGTGAATGCTGCGCGGCCGCTCCAGTGCCTGATCCTCCAGCCAACCTGATAACAAAAGGCAATTCCGCTTTGCCCCCAAACATAAAACGCATCTTGGCACCCTGCATCACTAGCTGTTCCATTGCGAGAACGACGAAATCACTAAATTGTATTTCTCCGATCGGCCGCATTCCGGTTACTGCCGAACCCACACAAGCACCAGCTATCCCCGCTTCTGAAATGGGTGTATCAATGATTCGATCAGGACCAAATTTCTCTAATAATCCAGCGGATACTCCAAAAGCTCCTCCGTAAATACCAATATCTTCCCCAATTAGAAACACACGTTCGTCTTTTTCCATTGCCTGCTGAATTGCTTCACGCAGCGCTTCCATATAGCTTAATTCACGCATAAATACCTTCCATAATAGATGAGATTTTTGGTTCAGGACTTTCTTCCGAGAATGCGACAGCTTTTTGGATATCTTCCATCGCTTTTTCCTCAATTTTCTTTAACATTTTTTCATCCACATCCAACAACTTCGCAAATCGTTTAATGGGATCTTTTTTCATCCATTTTTTTACTTCTTCTCTGGTTCGATAAAGTTGCCTGTCGCTTTTTGAATGTCCTTTGTATCGATAAGTGATCGCTTCAATTAATGTAGGACCGTTTCCTTTCCGAGCCCGCTCAGCAGCTTCTCTGACCGCTTTATGGACGGCAATGACATCATTACCGTCAACCGTTAAACCTTTCATGCCATACGAACTTGCGCGATCGCTGATCTGTTCGATACGAAACGCACGTTCAAAAGCCATTGACATAGCATATTGGTTGTTTTCACATAAGTAGATAATTGGTAAATTCCAGATGCTGGCCATATTTAATGACTCATGAAAAGCACCTTCATTCGCGGCACCATCACCAAATAACGTAAGCACAACCTGGTTTGTTTTCCGCATTTTTATACTTAAACCAACTCCCACAGAGATCGGCAAATTGCCCGCCACAATACCCTGCGCTCCCAGGTTATTTGAATCCACATCCGCGATATGCATTGATCCGCCCCGACCATGGCAATAGCCAGTTTCTTTCCCGAGAAACTCTGCCATCATCCGGTTCAGGTCTCCCCCCCACAAAAGAAAATGACCGTGTCCGCGATGTGTATTTAGTAGATAATCGCCTTCATTCAAGGCTGGGCCTGCACCCGCGGCTATTCCTTCCTGTCCGATCGATACATGCATCGTCCCATGTACCTTCCCGCGAGCAAACATATCTAACGCGTTTTCTTCAAAGGTACGCGTCAAAACCATTTTGTACAACAAATCCTCTGCTTTTTTCCTGCCGAACTCCCCGCCAATAAGTTGTTCTTCAATCTTTACTTTCGCCATTAAACCTCCATAGTTTGTTGTTCCAGAATAGGCATCAATGCCATACTGTCAGTAATTAAAACATCAAGCCAGTTTCCATTTAAAACCGCTTCAATCGCTTTTGATTTTCGGGATCCTGCCGCAATTCCGATTATTTTACAGCCATTTGACCGAAGGCGGTGAATATCAACAGCCATAGTCCTCCTGTTCACTTCAATATCAAGAACTTTTCCATTCATATCCATAATCACACCGCAAAAATTACCTACACCTCCTTGCATTTTTACTTCCACCACCTCTTCTTCACTAAGAAAACCTGATCGGAAAATGCTGGAAAACAGAGGGTCTACCTCTATCGTCCCAATTCCCAACAAAACAATATCCGATCGATACCCCAATTCCAGGGTACTGCTGATCTGTTTTTGCTCCTTTAAAGATATACAAGCTTTTTCACTATCCAAAATTAAAGGAGAGTGTAAGATTTGACAACTCGCATTTAATTTATTTGCCAGATTCGCAGCTAAATCAGGTCCATCCACACGCCTATCACTTTTTCCTCCAGATGCACCCATTATCTGAACAACCTGAATGTCAGAGTACGGAAGAAATGGGACCGTATTCACCAATTTGAATAATGTGGTTCCCCATCCAATACTTATTATTGTGCTATCAGATAAATTTCGTTGTAAATAAGCAGCCCCCAATCTACCTACCAGGTTTATATTATGTGAATAATCGGTTAATCCGGAATTAATTACAAAAGCCGCATCAAGAGAGAACTTTTCTTTCAAGCGGCTTTCTAAAACATTATCCCGCCACAGCGGGTATTTAATGGTGACTTCAACAATTCCCAATTCTTCAGCTTCTGTTAACATTCTTGAAATTGCGGAACGAGAATATCCAAAAATCCGGGCTATTTCCGCTTGTTTCTTTTTTTCAATATAGTAAAGAGATGCAACATCAGCTAATAATTGCCTGCGAATATCAATGTCCATACTCTCTCCTATTCAGGAATAAATCAAATATAACACACAACTTCACACTTGTTACCTATTTTCACATATGTGATTTTTTACGCCTTGTTTGGTATTGTTGTTAAAAACTGTTTTTTGAAATATAACTTGCCTCTTGTTTTAATTATTGACTTTAGTTTGGAAGTCTAATAAACTAATTGGCATGCTTGCACGTGTGTTTTCTTGCGCAGTAATTGGATTAGACGGAGTTATTGTAGAAGTAGAAGTCGATACTTCTCAAGGGCTTCCGGGGATGGATATCGTTGGGCTGCCAGACACAGCCGTTCAGGAATCAAAGCAGCGGGTGATGGCGGCCATTAAAAACGCTGGGTTTACCTACCCAAGGAAAAGATTAACCGTCAATCTTGCCCCTGGATCCGTCCGAAAAGAGGGACCTGTCTACGATCTCCCTATTGCCCTGGGTGTATTGGCATGCATGGAAACCATCCCGACTGATGTCTTGAATGATGGTCTGGTAATCGGAGAATTATCTCTAGATAATTCCGTCCGCCATGTACGCGGAATCCTGCCAATGGCTGTGATAGCCCGCGAAAAAGGATTCAAGCGCATCTTTGTACCTCAAATAGATGCAGCTGAAGCAGCACTCATTCCCGAAATTGAAGTGATACCGGTGGAATCGTTAGCCGCATTGGTTTCATTCTTCAATGGCCAGCAAACCATCCCTCCGCAGCAATCTTTAGAAATTGACAGCTCAGAACCCTGGGCATTAACAGATTTCAAAGAAGTGAAAGGCCAGGAACACGTCAAACGCGCCTTTGAAGTTGCCGCAGCTGGTGGACATAATATGTTAATGATCGGACCTCCCGGTGCAGGAAAAACCCTGCTTGCCCGAGCGCTTCCCGCCATTTTGCCGACATTGTCAATCGAAGAAGCGCTGGATGTGACCCGCATCTATTCCATCACTGATCTTCTCCCTTCTGATACTCCTCTCATCCGAGTGCGTCCATTTCGAGCTCCACACCATACCATTTCACATGCCGGTCTGGTTGGTGGTGGCAACTGGCCGCATCCTGGCGAGGTTTCATTAGCTCACCGCGGAGTCCTTTTCTTGGACGAACTGCCAGAATTCGGAAAACGCGTTCTGGAGGTGTTGCGCCAACCATTAGAAGATAAAACGGTAACCATCAGCCGTGCAAGAGGTTCGCTTTCCTTTCCCGCCAATTTTCAAATGATCGCCGCGATGAATCCCTGCCCCTGTGGTTTTTATGGGGATCCATACAAATCCTGCACGTGTTCGCAATCATCAATCACCACGTATCAAAAACGTATTTCCGGTCCACTCTTAGATCGCATCGACATCCATATTCAGGTGCCCCGGGTTGACTACGAAAAACTAAGTGATGATCGATTTGGAGAATCTTCATCCACAATTCGTGAGAGGGTAGAAGCGGCACGAACGATCCAGCGCAGCCGATTCGACACCAGTGAAAGATCAAAGAAAAATCGGCGCATTTTCTGTAATGCGGAAATGGGGAATGCAGATATCCGAAAATTCTGCAAATTGGATGAGGAGTGCAGCACTCTTATGAGAGCTGCCATGAACAAATATCACCTTTCCGCACGCGCCTATCATCGCGTGTTAAAATTAGCACGCACAATCGCTGACCTGGTTAATATGGATAAGATCTCAACTACACATCTCGCGGAAGCCCTTCAATACCGTCCTCAGATTATTTAACGAACCTTTATGTTTGGAAAAATATAAACATTTTTCGTACATGAAAGGGAAATTATCAAACCAATGGATTTGATGATAGTTTAGTAATCAGAGAATTATCTTTGGATAATTAGGGACATCATAAGCACAGCGTCTTAACTAGCTTCAATTAAAAGGAGCATTTTATGGAGGATACTATCTCTTCTTCACGTAAAAAGATGGCTCTAAGAACCAGTTCGTTGTATTTACTTCTTCTTGACAACCAGCTCAGAATGCCCTGAAGCCTCACAAGGTTCCCGTTTATAGACGATTTCCGGAAAATCTAAAATGACGATTTCCGCAGTTGTATAAATTAGACATCCCCCCACTAAATGTCCACCGATTGTTGGACCGTCACCATCTGAGATCGAAATATGTAAATGTGAGCCATGCATGGACACAGTCCCCGTCAATGAGACGATCTCAAAAGGACCTTTAAAGGTATCGTAAGACACACTGCTCGCTAACCGCAGAGTCGCTGTCGTCAGGCTGCCTACACAAGCCAGAATACTCCCGGCCTCGATCCCTTTTTCATTTACAAAAGTTTCTATTTCTTTAAAAAGATCTTGCTCGGGTTTTAATCGGAAAGTAAATGCTTGTATTTTCGACATAAAGCTATTTTATTACTTTTTTGTAGAATTCACAAGAAAATAATTTGATTATGGAATTATTTTCAGCAGGTTACGGAACATTAAATTTGATGTTATAAATAATTCTTGCAAATAAAAATATTAGGTTGAGGTAATCATGAAAAAGGTTTGGGTAGATACTGATCCAGGTGTGGATGATACAGTTGCGATAGCAATGCTCTTTGAATCTCAGGAGATTGAGATCGTAGGAATATCATCAATTTTTGGAAACGCCACAGTAGATATGACCACTAAAAATTCCAAACTCATTTTAGAAGCTTTGGGAAAAGAATCCATTCCGCTCGCGCGCGGCGCATATTATCCTCTCCAGGTCCAATTAGATACCTCACCTTTTGTGCACGGAGAAAACGGTTTAGGAAATATGCCTCTCCCAGAACCCAAGATGAAGGAAAGCCCGATGCTTGCCCCACAAGCAATTATCAACATGATCCTTGCCCATCCTCATGAGATCATCCTGTTACCCATTGGTCCATTAACAAATATAGCGATGGCATATCTCATGGAGCCAAAAATTGCGGGTTTGGTAAAAGAAGTGGTGATTATGGGTGGAGCAGTTCACTGCCCGGGGAACATCACTCCAGTAGCTGAGGCAAATTTCTTCCATGATCCACATGCCGCGCAAATTGTGATTAACGCAGGTTGGCAAATCACGCTTGCAGGGTTGGATGTATGTGGTACCAGCAGTATGATCTCAAACGCGCTACTGGATAAGATCATCGCTGCCGGAAAACCCCTTAGTCCATATATTGGCGGCGCGCTTCCGTTTTACCAGAACTTTCTATCCAAGTTTGGCATTTATGACAAAGTGGATTTCCCCGATACACTAGCGTCTGCGTACTTGCTTGAACCGGAAATATTCACGATTGAAAAAATACCGCTCTTCATCGAAACCGAAGGAAGCTGTCTTGGCCAATCTGTCCCGGTACAAACAGGAAAGTGGTATCAGGATATGAAGGATAAAAAAATATATAAAGCTGACGAATCGATCTCTCCAGTCAACGTACTGGTAAAGGAAAATTCGCAGCAATACTTTAATCTGGTCGAAAAACTATTAGCTTAAGCGAATCAATCTTTATTCAACTATCCTCTAAATAAATTTCCGTTTTCATGGTTGACAAATAGTATGGAA
>Ga0209345_10004181_pt1 | contig 14152 bp, 11 predicted proteins | sample Cruoilmetagenom7_FD_187294 | JGI IMG/M metagenome (GOLD analysis project Ga0209345, IMG submission 187294) | Oil polluted marine microbial communities from Coal Oil Point, Santa Barbara, California, USA - Sample 7 (SPAdes) (version 2) | ecosystem: Environmental > Aquatic > Marine > Oil seeps ... | reverse complement strand
CAGTATGTCCAACAAACATTAAGTTCTTTCCAGGTTTGTTTCCATGATAGGCAAACAGATTATCTACTTCACCGAATTTTTTATGTTCAATTACAAAACCTGCAGCTTTTAATAAGTCAGCAAGTAGCATTTGACAGTCTTTGTCTTCGGGAGTAATTGAATCGATTCGAATCAATTGTTGTGAAAGTATAATAACAGGGTGGATTGATGACATATTAAATATTACAGCCTGATTGTTTAATTGTTTATGCCCACTTGTCTGGAAAGAAGCCAATATGTATTTGTTCGTTTATATCAACTATTGGCCTTTTTAGTAATGTAGGGTTGGCAATAATTAGTGTGTTATCGATGTTTGATTTTTCATCATTAGTTAAGTTGCGCCAAGTTGTACTTCTTTTGTTAACTAAATCCTCAATACTATGCTGTTTCAAAAAACCAGAGAGTAGTTCATCATCAATACCATCAACACGGTAATCATGAAACTCACACATTTTCATGTTTTGCGCGCACCACAAGATGGTTTTTTTTATTTTATCGCAGTTTTTAATCCCAAATATCTTCATCTGATTTACTCAAGTAATCGGCTATGTGTTGGTTTAAATCTGTTAGGCCAATCCTAGCAACAGAAGAAATAACAAAAACAGGTCCATTCCATTTTAACCTCTTAACGTATCCTGCGACTAGGGATTTGACTTCATCTGGAGCGATCAAATCGGCTTTAGTGAAGACTAACCAGCGTTCTTTACCTTGCAGTTCATTGGAAAATTTTTCAAGCTCAATTTCTAATGCTTGAAATTGTTCTACTGGATCTAATTCTCCTTCAAACATGGGAAATTCAACCATGTGCAGAAGTAAACCTGTTCTTTGTAAATGTTTTAAGAATTGGATTCCAAGTCCAGCGCCTTCTGCAGCACCTTCAATAATCCCAGGAATATCTGCCACAACAAATGAAGTTTCTGAATCTATACTCACAACCCCAAGAGCTGGATATAATGTAGTAAAAGGATAATCAGCAATTTTGGGTTTAGCGTGAGATACAGCATCTACATAAGTTGATTTTCCAGCATTTGGAAATCCTAACAAACCAACATCTGCTAAGACTTTTAATTCAAGACGTAATTTTCTAATTTGTCCCTCTTCACCTGGTGTGAATTGTTGTGGCGCACGATTTCTTGAACTTTTGAAATGCATATTACCTAGGCCGCCTTTTCCACCAGCTGCGGCAATGAGTATTTGATCGTGTCCAGTAATGTCGCCAACTTTAATATCCATCTCTAGGTCATAGACTTCTGTACCAACAGGAACTTTGATCACCAAATCATCACCTTGTTTGCCATACATTTGGCTTCCTCGACCACCAATACCTCGTTGCGCTTCAAAGTTTTTCTTATGGCGAAAGTCAATCAGAGTGTTCAATCCCTCATCTCCAATTAATATAACATCGCCACCTTTTCCACCATCACCACCATCAGGGCCACCTTTGGGTTCGAATTTTTCACGGCGAAAACTAGCCGATCCACTACCACCGTGTCCTGCTCTTACTACTATATTTGCTTCATCTACGAATTTCATTCGGCCATTTTAGCATTATGAATAAGTATCAGGTAGATTAAACTTAATTTTCCCACTATCGAACCCAAAATTGCATTTAATGAATACGTTAAAGGATTTAATCAAGCTAAATTTCAAGTATTGATAAAAACAGAGGAACTAGTAAATTAAATTGATTAATTTCTTGTAGGTTTGAAAAATCATTGTTAGACTTTGCGAAACAATTAAATTTAAAACAATGAATGCAAACCAACAACAAGTTAAATTAATTCAAGATACAGTCAATGTATCTGTTGTTGTGCGCCGCTTTCGCCGAAGCATCTTTATGCCAGGTTGAAGGACATTGTAAAATAAAAATATTCTTAAAAACCTGGCAAATGCCAGGTTTTTTCAGTTCTGGCTTAGTCAAAAAACAGTAATTTTGGAGTCATAACATGCAGAAACATTTTATAAATACAGAAAATTGGTCAACATCAGAACTAGAAAAACTACTAGTTGTTGCCAATGAATTAAAAAACGATCCCTTTCATTCTAACCTTAAAAATAAATCATTTGCTTTGATGTTTTTTAATCCATCAATGCGTACCCGTACTTCTTTTGAATTAGGTATTCAGCAACTAGGTGGCACGGCTATTATCTTACAACCAGGAAAAGATGCATGGGGAATTGAATTTGATGAAGGCACTGTTATGGATGGAGAGGCAGAAGAACACATTAAAGAAGTGGCGCAGGTATTATCGACTTATGTTGATGCTATTGCAGTTCGGGCATTTCCAAAGTTTGTTGATTGGCAAGATGACAAACAAGATAAAGTGATCAATGCTTTTGTCAAATACGCCAACGTACCGATAATCAATATGGAAACTATTGTTCACCCTTGTCAGGAATTGGCTTTAATGATGACAGTAAAAAATCATCTTGGTATATTTAAAAATAAAAAATTTCTTATGACATGGACATATCATCCAAAACCATTGAATACCGCTGTGGCTAATTCTGGCATTTCAATTTCTTCAAAATTTGGTATGGATGTGACTTTACTTTGCCCAAGTACAGATTATATTTTAGATGAAAAATATATTGAACTGGCCAAGCAAAATTGTGCTGATAACAATGCCACATTTACCATTAGTCATGATATTGAAGAGGCTTATAAGGGGGCGGATTTTGTTTATGCTAAATCATGGGGCGCCTTGCCTTTTTATGGAAACCCACAAGCGGAATTCGAACACAGAAGGAAATACCAACACTTCATGGTTGATCAACAAAAAATGGCGATGACGAATCAAGCTAAGTTTAGTCATTGTTTGCCCTTAAGAAGGAATATCAAAGCCACTGATGCGGTGATGGATGCCGATTATTGTGTGGCGATAGAGGAAGCGGAGAATCGTTTGCACGTGCAAAAAGCCATGATGTTGGCATTGTTTAACGAACAAATTAACAAAAACAATTCAGGAGAGCAATCATGAGTAAGAAAATAGTATTGGCATTTTCTGGGGGCTTGGATACCACCTATTGTTTATACACTCTGGTGAACCAAGGCTATGAAGTCCATTCTGTCTTTGTTAATGCTGGTGGAATTAGTGATGAAGAAATCGCCTCGATTGAGCAAAGAGCTATGGATTTAGGCTCAGCTAAACACTATTCTTTTGATATTAAAAATGAAATTTGGAAACAATTCGTTACACCTTTAGTGTGGTCGCACGCACGTATGAACAATGAATATCCATTGCTTTGTTCAGATCGGTACATGATTGTAAAAAAATGCTTACAGTTGTGCGATGATTTGGAAACTGATATTTTTGCTCATGGTTGTACTGCAATGGGCAATGATCAATTTAGATTTGATCAAACGGTAAAAAGTATTGGCGACTATACTATTATGGCTCCTATTAGAGATTTACAAGCTAAAGTCACGGCAGTGAGAGATTATGAAATTGAAGAATTATCTAAAGCAGGTATTGAAGTTGCTTCACAACACAAAGCTTACTCAATTAATGAGAACATGTTGGGGGTGACAATTTCTGGTGGTAAGATTGATGAATTTCAACAGCCAGATGATTCATCTTATCTTTGGGTTAAGCAGAGAAAAGATTGGCCAGAAAAACCCCTTTCAATCAAAATTGGGTTTGAGAAAGGCGAAGCTGTTAGTTTAAATGGTCAAAAGCTGAATGGCGTGAAAATCATCGAAACACTTAATCAACAATTAGGTGAATATGGTGTTGGTAGGCATATTTATACGGGTGATGTGAGTATTGGTTTAAAGGGCAGAATTGTATTTGAATGTCCTGCGATTGATGGATTATTAACAGCACATCAAGCTTTGCAAGATACGGTTAATTCAAAATTTCAGAATCAATTTAACCATATTGTTGCTAACCGTTGGGGCGAGCTGGTTTATAACGGTTATTTTCATGATCCACACAAGTCAGATTTAGAAGCGTATTTACATAGCTCACAATCACATGTGACTGGAGAAGTTACCTTGTATTCTGAAGGTGGAAATTTACTGGCAGTTGCGATTGACTCTGACTTTATTGTGCAAGATGAAGATACAGTCTATGCACAATCTGCTCTATGGTCGCCTGAGGATGCATTGGGCTTTATAAAACTTGCAGGACAAGCAACAACATTGGTCAACAAAGTAAGAAGAGTAAAACAATGATAAATAAAACACTTAATCATTTGGATTTTTTGATACAGCAAGATACGCAAAATCCGCCAAGAAAAATTTATAAAGAAGATGTCTTATTTGTAAAATTAACCCAACACTTTGAAATCAATGGATTTTCAGTTGAGTTAACAGATTTAGGTGATGGGCACGTGATTTTCTATGCTCAAAAGGGTAGTCCTGAAATTTTATTTAATGTGCATTTGGATACCGTTCCTGTGACAGCAAGTACAATTGATGAATGGCAGCAAGATCCTTTCAAGTTAACGATTGTAGATGAGAGAGCTTATGGACGAGGCAGTTGTGATATTAAAGGCGCAGCAGCTTGTTTGATGACAATAGCTGAAGATTGTGAAAATCTTGCTTTGGTATTTACTACTGATGAAGAAGGCGCAAATGGATGCTGTGTTCAGTCATTTATAGACAATACTGATTTAACACAGTATAAACAAATAATTATTGCAGAGCCAACAAATGCTAAGGCGGTTGTTTCACATCGTGGCTACTTATCGTCTCAAGTTGAATTTAAAGGAGTTTGCGGTCATTCTTCAATGTCGATTGCTTTAAAAGAAAATGCTATACATAAGTCCAATAGTTGGTTGTCAAAGGCAATAGACTATGCCAATAAACATGTAAGTACAGAAAACCCAGCAGGCATTTGTTTTAACGTAGGTGTCATAAAAGGTGGAGAAAAAAATAATATGATTGCTGAAACTGTCAATCTAAATTTTTCATCAAGAGTGCCATCGGGTTTGTCTTCAAAACAAGTTTTTGAAGATTTAATGAAATTTGATACAAATGTTAATAGTTCGTGGAATGCTAGTATGATGGCACCACCATTACCAGCGGATGGACAAAATGATAAAAAAGCTTTAGCCTTTTGTGAAAAAAATAATATTGAATTAGGCAAAGCTGTGGATTTTTGGACAGAAGCTGCATTATTTTCACAAGCAGGTTTTCCTGCGATTGTATTAGGTCCTGGCGATATCAAGCAAGCCCATACGATTGATGAATGGGTTGAGGTTTCACAACTAGAGAAAATATACCAAATATATGTTGAGGTGATAAACGCATGAATGCGATCAATAAATTAATCAGAGAAGTGTTACTTCAATTAGGAAATTCCACCGAAGCACAATATTATTTAGATCATTACAAAAAATCTAAACAAGTGAAATTTGCGGTGGTTAAAGTAGGTGGCAATGTTATTGAAACTCAACTCGAACAATTGGCACAATCTCTTTCTTTGCTGACACATTTAGGTTTGACACCTATTGTGCTGCATGGAGCAGGGCCACAATTAGATGCTGAAATAGCCAAGCAAAATATTCCAGTTAATAAGCTAGATGGTTTGAGAATAACAGATAATAAGACGATTGAGATTATTCAACCTGTTATTAAAACAGTCCATGAAAAACTGATAAACGCTTTAGAAAAAGTTGAGATTAAAACCAAGAGTATTTTTAATAGCGTATTTATTTGTGATTATTTAGATAAAGAAAAATATGGCCATGTTGGTGAAATTAAACAAGTCAATCTTGAGAAAATTAATCAAGCTATCGCAGATAATCAAGTGCCTATTATTAGTTGTTTAGGTGCTGATGACAATGGGCAAGTATTAAATATTAATGCTGATATTGCTATTCGTAAATTGGTGTGGGAATCAAAACCTGCAAAAGTAATATTCGTTACTCCTACTGGCGGATTACTGGATGAAAATGATAAGCTTATTTCGGCTGTACAGTTATTGAATCAATATGACGATTTAATGCAACAACCATGGTTACATTCTGGCATGAAATTGAAAATCCAGCAAATATACCAACTGCTAAAGCCTATGCCTAGGAAACTGAGTGTTTCAATTACATCGGCCTCGGAGTTGGCCAAAGAATTGTTTACACATAAAGGTAAAGGAACATTTATTTCGATGGGTGAGAACATCAACCATTGTGCTATTTTAGGAACAGCGGTTAAATTGCAGCTAAAGAGTCTATTAGAATCAACTTTTAAGAAAAAACTCAAAACAGGTTTTTTTGATACTATAGATTTAAAATCATTAATAATTTCAGAAACAAGTCAAGCAGCAGCATTAATCACAAAAGGACACAACGACATTGCTTATTTAAATAAATTTGCGGTAACACCATTGGCTCAAGGCCAAGGACTGGGCAAATCTATATGGCAACAAATGTTGTTAAGCTATCCTCAAATATATTGGCGTTCGCGTATTGATAACAAAATTAACTCTTGGTATTACAAGCAAGCAGATTGTTCTTATAAAAAAGGACAATGGATTGTATTTAGTTGCGGAATGAATTTGAAGGAATCGATGGCTTGTATGGAAAAAGGAGTAGAATATTCAGACAGTTGGCAGGAGAAAAATTGATGAAAAAAATTGATGTTGCATTAGTTGGTGCAAGAGGATATGTTGGTTTTGAACTTTTAAAATTATTAGATAGCCATCCACAATCACATGTTATTGCGGCATTTTCACGCGAGTTTAAGGGAGTCGCGGTTCGGGATGTGGTTGAAGGTTTTTCAGATACAACCTTACATTATCAAGCTGATGAATTAACGGTATTAGCGAATATGAAATTAGATGTTATATTTCTCGCATTACCAAATGAAATTGCTAAAAATTACAGTGAACTATGGAGTGAATTATCTAAGTCTGTTTGTATCATTGACTTAAGTTCAGATTTTAGATTTGATAAAAATTGGATTTACGGTCAGCCAGAAACTTGTGCAGAGAATATTGTTGGGCAAAACCTTATCGCGAACCCAGGATGTTATGCAACCGGATCACAATTAGGATTGTTGCCGTTAATTGATCATTGTATCACCTCGCCTTCGATATTTGGCGTATCAGGGTATAGTGGTGCTGGAAGTAAGCCCAGCGATAACAACAACCCAGAAAGATTAGCGAATAATTTAAAAGCTTACAAATTAATCGATCATATTCATGAGAAAGAAGTGTCAAATGTTTTAGGTAAACCTGTGTACTTTATGCCACATGTGGCAGAGTTTTTTAGAGGAATACATCTGACAATATCTGTCCAGCTTGATAATAACTATACAGTGGAAGAAATTGAATGGAATTATAGACATTATTATCAATCTTTTGAGTTAATCAAAGTAAGTCATAAAATACCAGAAGTTCAACAAGTACAAAATACACATAACGTGTTAATTGGTGGGTTTACCGTTAAGGATAATCATTTAGTGCTATGTGTAGTCATTGATAATTTACTTAAAGGTGCGGCTACTCAAGCCATACAAAATATGAACTTGTCTTTAGGACTTGAAATGAATTTAGGAATATCTTAAATTGGATGATAAGCGTAAAATAAATTAACTACTTGATGGGAAAAGCCCATCTTATTAAAGAGGATAACAATGACAAAAAAATATTTATGGAGTGATACTGAAGACAAAAGTATCGATGTTGAGTTAATGGATTTTATGGCGGGCGAGGATATTAAATTAGATAAGCATTTATTTGTGTTTGATATTGTCGCCACTCAAGCACATATTGGTGGATTAAAAACTATCAATATTCTTACTCAAGAAGAATATCAAAAGCTTTATGATTGTTTAAATGAACTTAAAGAGTTATATGAAAATGGGAAGTTTGAACTAGACAATTCCTATGAAGATGGACATTCTGCTATCGAATTTTATTTAACCAAACAACTCGGTGATTTGGGCAAAAAATCACACACAGGTCGTAGTAGAAATGATCAGGTTTTAACATGTACCCGTTTATTTACTAGACACAATCTTAAACAGATTAAAAATTTGACACAAGATGTGGTAAAAACAGTATTAGATTTAGCAGAAAATCACAAGGATACAGCTATGCCAGGTTATACACATTTACAAAGGGCAATGCCTAATACTGTAGCCATGTGGTTGGCTGGATTTGCGGAATCTATGATTGATGATTCTTATTTGATTGATTCCACAATTAATTATATCAATTCCTCTCCACTTGGAACGGCCGCTGGTTTTGGCGTGCCATTAGATTTACCAAGAGAACAAGTAGCCAAAGAACTTGGGTTTGATCGCGTTCAAATCAATCCAATGTATGCGCAAAATTCTAGAGGCAAATTTGATTTAGTGGTATTACAAGCTTTATATCAGGTAATGCTAAATATCCGACGGTTTTCCTGGGATTTAAGCCTTTACATGACCAGTGAATTTAATTTCATCAGCCTCGAAAAATCTCATACAACTGGTTCATCTATTATGCCAAATAAAGCCAACCCTGATGTGGTTGAGTTGATGAGAGCATCTTTATCGGTATTAGAAGGCAGTATGGCACAAATACAAGCATTGATTTCTTTGCCATCAGGTTATCAAAGAGATTTACAATTGAGTAAAGAGCCCTTAATAAAAGGCATATTATTAACTAAGCAAGTACTTAAATTGATGCCTGGATTAATAGGTGCAATGACATTCAATAAAGGTGTGATGGCAGAAGCTATATCTCCAGAAATGATGGCAACAGATCAAGCATTGCAACAAGTTAAACAAGGCATGAGTTTTCGAGAAGCTTATGGTGAAGCAAAAACAAGCGTAAGTGAAATCACCTATCAACAATCATTGGATGAGAGAGTTTCATTGGGTGGCGCGGCTAACTTGGGCTTGGATTTAATGTTTAAAAGACTAAAGAATTAAATCAATAATATAAAAGGCAAAATAATTTGATTTGCCTTTTATATATTAAAATAATTTTACCAACAATCACTAGCTGCAGGGGTTTTTGTTCCTAAATGATCTAATGTAAATGTTAAGCAATCCGTATCTTGAGCTTGTAGGCCATAAGCCACAGCGCTGATTGTGTAGGTAGTATTGGTTGATACAGATAGACTAATTGTATAGTTTAATTCATTGGCTGCAGTTGGGGCAGGGTAGGTTGTTGCAAGTTTTAATTCAACAGCAGTCCCATACCTATTGTTATTGGCGTAAAATCTTTCTTGTAATGAGGCAGTAAGTAACAATGCATTTTTAGCTTCTGTTCTTTTTGTTTTGAGCACATAAAGCCTGTAATTAGGGATAGCATAAGCTAATATTACCGATATAATAACAAGTACTATCATAAGTTCAATTAAGGTAAAACCAGATGTTTTTTTGATATTCATAGTATTTCTCATATAATTATATCTATCAGTTTAAAGTGAAAACTCAAGATTGCAAGTCATTTAAATAATTTTAGGTGGTACAAATAGTTACCACCTAAAATCATATGGATGGATTTTTTATTAACCACCATCTGGAATAATTCTATGCCAGCTTCTTCTACGCCATGTAAAATCAGGAATCACAATAGAACTACCATCTCCATCACTAGAAGGACCAGAGTCTGTTCCAATGATAAGTATTTCACCACCACCACCTGCAAAACCAATTGGCGTGACACCAAATACTTGATTGTCAACAAAAACCCCGTCAGCGTTAGCGATAACTGAATTATCTTTTAAAACAGGGCCATCTTCAGGTTGCCCGCCATAACGACTATCTACAACAGATACAAAACTTGCCCCACCCGTTGAACAGGCGCTACCACCTTTAGGTAAAAAGGTTGAATAGATGAGAAAATAAGCACTAGCTCTGGTGGACATTTTGGCAATGACACGCTCACCTTCACCTGGAAGTATCATCACCCAACCCAAGTGCGTGCCTTTTGTCACAGGTTTCTTGGTGATTATTCTTGGCTTTGTTATATCATTTGGGTCAAAAGAGGCAGTTTGTCTTACCATATCGGTACTTTTGAGATCAATTGGATAGCTACCATTAGCACCTTGGTCAAATACAGCACCAACATATTGTTTAACTGTTGATAAAGCTGTTCTATCATCTTCTTCGATAAACTTTCCTGAACCAAAATGTACTAAAACATCAGTTGGATCTTGAGAAAAAACAACCCTTTGTGTTAATCGCAATGGGATGGTAATTGGGTTTTCATAATCACTCACCGCTTTGATCATTTTAACTTCGTCAGGAAAGCTTGTATCGGTTAAGTCAATGCGATAGATGTCACCTTTTAAATCACCAACAAAAGCAACGTCTCCATTTAAGTCAAATGGTACATCTGATACAACAGCACCAGCCATGCCATTTGTTCTTGCAGGGCTACCTTCTCCAGTATCGTATTCTTTCATCTTGACACCAGTAGCCATATTGACCATAAATAATACTGATTCGCCTGATCCAACTTTTCCATCGTCCACAATACTGTTATAACCATTGGGTAATAAAGCGACCCAGTCGCCATTATTATGTGAACCTTTATTCCTAATTCTTGTAATAAATGCTTCCCCATAAGAAAAGCCCATATCAGCATCGCCTTTGTCTGCTGTGCTATCATCTGTGAATTCCCACAGTACAGTTGGAGGGACTTCAGGGTTTGTGATATCTAGTGCATAATAACCCTGCCCACCCAAGCGTAAACCGCCCACAGCAACAGTCTTCCACGCGCCATTAATATAAACATCACGAATTATGGGAGAAGAATCTACAAAATTTTGATGCACATAGTCTGGATCAGCTAACAAATGCATATTCATCAGTGCTTGAGAAGGAATATATGCCCACAATTCATCTCCGCTATCAATATCAAAAGCATGCAACATGCCATCATTGGCACCTACAAGTACTATATTTTTTCTATCTTTATTAGCTTCTTTAAATGCTTCATAGTCAGGAGCTAAGCTGTTCGATTTACCGTTATCAACATAGGCTTCACTTGGCCCTCGAACAACCTTGGCCGATGAGTGAATCACATCACCCAATAATACTCGACGATTTCTAAAGACCCCGCCATTTTTTTCTTCTTTTGTTCTATCTCCACGTAAATACTCTACAACATCATCAAGTGTTGCTGAACCATCAAGAATAAATTTAGATTGTTTTAAGAATACATCCTTTTGATTGTCATGTAACGAAGTGGCTTTAAAAGCTCTGGTTTCTCCAGAGGCTTTATCATAAGCCCAGATCTCCCTTGCTGTATGATCACGTGTTTTATCGACATTATTACCATGGAAAGTTCCACATGCCCCGCCAGTTAAAGAGCAGGCTGCATCCCAAATTGGGTCACCAATTGTACCGTCTGGGTTAATTTGTTGAGCAACGACTGTTCCACTCCAATCAAGGGCATCAAAACCTGTTTTAAAAGATTTTGTATTATTCGAAACAATATTAGCAGATACTGTTGAAGCCGCTGCTGAGCCTGATCTTCTTGTTTTAAGCAATTCAAGTAAAGCTAAAAACGCATCGACTAAATCATCAGGATCTTGAATATTAAAATAACCTCCTCTACTGTTTAAAGCATTGTGCCACATATCATCAATTTGTGTTTTTAAGCCATCTTTACCATTGTCATAAAACCAATCCTTATTCCCGGATCTAATTTCATCATAATCAGTTGCGGGATCATAAAAGCCATCCAAACCTAAGCTTATGACAAAATTAACCATGTGCTGCCAATTGGCAGGGTCATTTTCTGGGTTCCAAAAGAGTATTTTTTCATCTTCTGTTTTCGCTTGCCATATATCTTGACCAACTCCAACAGGTATGTCAGTGACGCCATCCAATGCTTTTGTAGAGCCTAAATATCTTGGTACATCATTACTCAAATCTGGGACCAAATCATTGGCCCAATAGTGGAAAGCCACATCGGCAAAAGTTTGTTTTTTAGCATCAAAATTGAAAATATTAGCGTAATTAGCTTCAGGGTCATAACTAACTGCACCAGGTTCTCCAACTGATTTACCTCCTAGGACTGTAGCTGTTTCATCTACAGTTGTAATCCCACTTAGAGAGCCTCCACCATTACCATAACTATTGGATAGTAATACATGAAAGTTTTGTTGACAACTTAGTCTATCCTCCTTTTCGCTTCCAATACCATCTGGATAATAAGTTTGATCTTGTTTGAAGAGCTCTCCTGCTGCAATTGTACCTTGAATCATTGCATCATTGCCTTGCGTGGGAATAGTAGTAAACCAATTCCATAAAGCTTCTTTATGCGGTCTGTTTGAAAGGGGGTACATATCAACTTCAAAGTCATTGTTTTGCTTGAGTGATTGCCAAGCTACTTTAAAGTCATCATCCAAAATTCCAAATGCTCTCATAGCTGAAGACTTAATCAACATATTCCTAGTTTTGTAATAGGAATACCAAATTGCGAAATTGTCTTCTTGGTCTGCAGGTACTGTGTTAAAAATGTAATTTTCATTATCTAATACATTTGCAGCGGTTGGTGTAAGTGTGCTATCAAACTCATAATAATAGGCACGATTACAATCTGCGGTTCCGCCACCACCACCGCCACCACCACCGCCACCACCGTTACCGCCACCACCGCCGCCATTACCACCAGCAGCAGATGGGGTAGATAATATTTTCGGAGTAATAGGTGTTATAGGATTGGAAACTATACATTCTGTTACATCACCATCGTAGTTTGATTGGCCGTTTGTTTGATTATAGTTGGTAATAACTTTATACTGCGACCCAAGGTTTTGTATTTTAGCTGGGTCACGATCAAATCCATCAACCCATGCTCCATAAAAATTTGGAGTTGGAAAAGGATTACCATCAACATCAGTAGGAGGGACGTACTTAATATTTGGATTATAGTAAAGTTTATTGACTTGATAGGCCGCAACAAACCTTTTACCAGTTGGATCTTTATAATTTTTATCAGTATCATCAATTATGTCTAATTTATACATAGTTGCTTTATCAGTTTTTGATGAAGCATCGAATGACAGCGCAATAGCTGGGGGTGTCGAACCTTGTAAAAATAAAGGTATGTCCACTAAATCTAATGGGTTAGGTGTTTCTGCCGCATTTAAGTTGGATATCCCGCTTAGTATTACTAATGTTGCGGTTGAAAACAACTTTGATATAGTTGTCATTTGTTTTGTTAAAGTATTCATAATATTTTACCTTTTTAATCTCTATTTTGTTCTGGTTGAAAAAACGGATTCAACGAGTTCGCCTATCTTTCCATCACCACTGTCGGATCTGGCTACAACAACATATCTTTTTAAAATACCAGCAGAGCCTTCATAACCATCACTACCAAACTCAGCTAAACCCGCAATAGCTCCACCGATTTCTTGGATATAGTACCGAGGATTATTATTTAGTTTAGCAGCACCTAAACTAGTGGCTGCAAAATCAGTGTTATGGCTTTTGCCAATGGTCAGCCACTCCTCAGTACTCATGTCTCTAAATTTTGCTGCTTGTATTTTTGCTTTATCTATATCAACATCTAAAAATCCATGAGCCTGGCCTACAGCTGCTGATAAAACAAGGCCGTTAGAGTCAGCGAAATAGCCCCATAAAAAATCTTCAGCTTGCCTAAGGGCGCTTTCAGCACCGCCTTCTGCAAGAATCTTGTTGTGTAAACCAGCTGCCATTTTTTCTTCTAAAGCCGTTGTTTTTAAAGCAGTTATACCTATTAAGGTCATAATGAGCAGTAGCGTCAATCCAACAGCTAATGTTGCTCCGGATTGTTTGTTTATTTTTAGTATTTTTTGTTTATTGTGATACATTTTATTAGTCATTTGTATCGCTCCTATAGGTTGTTTGATTGTAGTGATATTGTGGTTGTAAATTCTTTGCGGTACATATAACCACCATTGACACCTGATGTAGGGTTGGTTGGTGTTTGTGGGTTAAGTGTTGTATCGATTGAGTATGTGTAAGGCTCTGTATTGATTTGGGCGCTGTTGTACACCGTATTTAGTAACACATTAACTTTAATAGCAAATACAGACCGCCATAAACATCCAGTGCCATTAGCCAATTTTGTTAGCCCGGTAATTGAGGCTGGAGTAATAGGTGCAACAATACATTTTGTTGCATCTGTATTGTCTTGTATGTCTTTTGCGGTTAAATAGCCAACCTTTCCATCAC
>Ga0209345_10004180_pt1 | contig 14152 bp, 14 predicted proteins | sample Cruoilmetagenom7_FD_187294 | JGI IMG/M metagenome (GOLD analysis project Ga0209345, IMG submission 187294) | Oil polluted marine microbial communities from Coal Oil Point, Santa Barbara, California, USA - Sample 7 (SPAdes) (version 2) | ecosystem: Environmental > Aquatic > Marine > Oil seeps ... | reverse complement strand
CGGCACTTGGCCCACGGCCGAGCCCATACCACGTTCCGCCATCCCGTGCGGGCAGCCAAAATTCAGCTCGATCCCGTCAGCGCCCGTGGCCTCCACGACTGGCAAAATGGTTTTCCACGCCTCTTCCTCGCAGGGCACCATCAAAGAAACGATGATCGCACGATCAGGGTAATCTTTTTTAACCCGCGCGATTTCTTCCAGATTTTGACGCAATGGCCGGTCCGTGATCAGCTCGATGTTGCTTAACCCCAACAGCCGTCGATCCGCGCCAAAAATCGCGCCGTACCGCGGCCCGTTCACATTCACCACCGGCGGGCCTTCTTCGCCCAGCGTTTTCCAGACCACACCGCCCCACCCGGCCTCGAAGGCGCGGCGGACGTTGTATTCCTTGTCCGTTGGCGGGGCCGAAGCCAGCCAGAACGGGTTAGGTGATTTGATACCAATAAAATTTGAGGTTAGATCAGCCATATTTTCGCCCTCCCCTATGCCATCAACGTGGCGTGAATATCAATTGCAGCGTCGCGGCCTTCGGCCACCGCCGTAACTGTCAGATCGTCGCCACCGCTGGCGCAATCCCCACCGGCCCAAACCCCCGCCTTTGAGGTGCGGCCAACATCGTCAACCGTGATTTTACCACGCTCAACGGCCACACCATCCGGTGCGCCCTCAAGCGTTTGGCCGATCGCCAAAAACACCTGATCTGCGGCAATGCGAACCACTTCGCCAGTGCCCTTCAGGGCGCCATCTGCCTCGGTGGTATATTCAAATTCGGCCTCGGACACGGCCCCATCCCCGTGCATTGCAACGGGTTGCGCGTTATAAATAATCCGCACACCTTTGGAGGTTGCCAGCTCTTGCTCATATTCTGACGCCGCCATCCGCGCCTTGCCGCGCCGATAGACCATCGTCACAGAATCGGCCCCCAGAAGCTTGGATTGAACCGCCGCGTCCACAGCCGTCATCCCGCCGCCGATCACCACCACATTGCGCCCCACGGCCAATTTGGACAGATCACCCGCTTGCCGCAAATTCTCAATGAAATCTACTGCATCAACAACCCCATTCAGGTCGTCCCCATCCGCAGACAGCGCGTTCACGCCGCCCATGCCGATGGCCAAGAAGATCGCATCATATTCTGCCCCAAGGTCCGCCAACGACATACCATCGCCCAACCGTTTGCCATATTGCATGGTGATCCCGCCGATTTGCATCAGCCAATCTACCTCGCGGTGGGCAAAATCGTCGACCGATTTATAGGCCGCAATGCCGTATTCATTCAGACCGCCCGCCTTGGCGCGCCCGTCCATCACCACGACATCGTGACCGTGCATCGCCAAACGGTGCGCACAGGACAGGCCTGCTGGCCCGGCCCCGACAACCACCACTTTTTTTCCCGTCGCGTCAGCCCGCGCAAACGGATGCACACCCGAAGCCATCAAAGTATCTGTGGCATACCGCTGTAAACGTCCGATCTCGACAGGCTTGCCCTCGGCCACTTCACGCACACAAACCTCTTCACACAAGGTTTCCGTCGGGCAAACACGGGCACACATGCCGCCTAGAATATTCTGCGCGAATATTGTTGCTGCGGCAGATTCGGCCATGCCGGTGCTGATTTGTCGAATGAACATCGGAATGTCGATTTCAGTTGGGCAGGCCGTCTGACACGGCGCATCATAACAAAAATAGCATCGGTCTGCCGCGACCGCGGCCTCATGTGCATCTAGTGGCGCGTGCAAATCCGCAAAGTTGTTTGAATACGTGTCAGAGGGCAAACGCCCCGGCGCAACGCCCGGTGTCATCTGGCTGTTCGGCATATCTGGCTTCCCTAGCTGGTGTGAAACATACTCAAATCCTGCCACAACTTCATTTTTTTATCAAATGGTAAATTTTATTATTTTCAAACGCTCCTTTTCACCCCCATTGACCTCGCGTATAAGCAGACAAAATCATAGCCCGATTGACGGGGCCAAAAAGATAACAACGAGGACGCCATGACCAAGAATTCAAGAGACGCCGACGTGGCCTTCATTCAGGCACTGGCCGCCGTACTGGATGAAAATGACATGACCGAAATTCATGTCAAACGCATCTATGCCAATAATGACAGCATGAATGTGCGCATCAGCCGTCAGGTAAATATGGTTGCGGCAGCGCCTGCCCCCGTGGCTGTTGCCGCCGCGGCACCCGCCCCCGTTGGGGCCGCCCCTGTCGAGGCCGCCGTCGCGTCCGATGATCCCGCCTCATTGCCGGGTGCCGTGACCTCTCCAATGGTCGGCACCGCCTATCTGCAACCTGAACCATCCGCGCCCGCCTTTGTCAGCGTCGGCACTCAGGTGGCCGAGGGCGACACCATCCTGATCATTGAGGCGATGAAAACGATGAACCACATTCCGGCCCCACAATCGGGCACCGTGAAACGCATTCTGGTTGCCGACGGTGACGCCATCGAATTTGGCGCGCCTTTGATGATTATCGAATAGGGGCAGGCCATGTTCGACAAAATCCTGATCGCCAATCGCGGCGAAATTGCACTTCGCGTGGTGCGAGCTTGCCGCGAGATGGGTATCAAATCAGTTGCGGTGCATTCCACCGCTGATGCTGACGCGATGCATGTTCGCATGGCCGACGAATCCATCTGCATTGGCCCCCCGGCTGGCACTGACAGCTATTTGCGCATTCCCGCAATCATTGCCGCCTGCGAAATCACCGGTGCCCAAGCAATCCATCCGGGCTACGGATTTCTGTCGGAAAATGCTGATTTTGTTCAAATTATCGAAGATCACGGACTGACATTTATCGGCCCGACCGCCGAACACATCCGCACCATGGGCGATAAGATCACCGCCAAAGACACCATGAAAAAACTGGGTGTGCCTTGTGTTCCAGGATCCGCTGGCGGTGTGCCGGATGTGGCCAGCGCCAAAAAAATTGGCCAGGAACTGGGCTATCCGGTGATCGTCAAGGCGACAGCTGGTGGTGGCGGGCGCGGCATGAAATTGGCCCCGACCGAGGCTGACATGGAAAGCGCCTTCCACACCGCGCGGGCCGAAGCCCTGTCCGGATTTGGGAATGACGAAGTTTACATCGAGAAATATTTAACCACACCCAGCCACATCGAAGTGCAGGTGTTTGGCGATGGCAAAGGCAATGCGGTGCATTTGGGCGAGCGCGACTGTTCCTTGCAACGCCGCCACCAAAAGGTGTTCGAGGAAGCCCCCGGCCCCAACATCACCCCGGAAATGCGCGCAAAAATTGGCAAGACTTGTGCCGATGCGGTTGCCGGTATCAATTATATCGGCGCTGGCACAATCGAATTCCTATACGAGAACGGCGAGTTTTATTTCATCGAGATGAACACCCGTTTGCAGGTGGAACACCCTGTGACCGAGGCCGTATTTGGTGTCGATCTGGTGCGCGAACAAATCCGCGTCGCCGAAGGGTTGCCGATGTCGTTCACGCAGGATGACTTGGAAATAAGTGGCCACGCCATCGAGGTGCGCATCAATGCGGAACGGCTGCCAAACTTCACCCCGTGCCCCGGCACCATTACCCAGTTCCACGCCCCCGGAGGGTTAGGGGTGCGGATGGATTCGGCGCTCTATGACGGATACAAAATACCACCCTATTACGACAGCCTGATTGGCAAATTGATCGTGCATGGCCGTGATCGACCCGAAGCTTTGGCCCGGCTAAGCCGCGCCTTGGGCGAGCTGATCGTCGATGGAGTTGATACATCTTTGCCACTATTTCACGCGCTTCTGGCCGAGGACGACATCCTAAATGGGAATTACAACATCCACTGGCTGGAAAAATGGCTCGAGGAAAATCTGGCTTAGCTGATCGGGATTAACGCACAGATGCCACGGCGGTTTGCCGGTTTTCGACGGTAGTCCCACTTGCCTTTGCGGACTACCTTCGGAACACTGAAACAATCCAGCGCCTTGAAGCTGGGGCTTTGACGCCTGCACCAATTTCAGTAATCTGGAATTGTCTATCAATCGAAAAACCCAATGTCTGGCTTTCCCTATAACAATAAGGCCGCATACAAGTAGCTGTAAACGACCAGTTCAGCAGAAAAACCAGAATGCAAATGCACCGGGTATGACTAAACCATGACCAAACAGCTGACCCCTGACCTTATGCTGCGGGCCTATGCGTCAGGCATTTTCCCAATGGCGGAATCGCAGGATGATCCAGAGCTTTTCTGGGTAGATCCACAGTTTCGCGGCGTATTCGAGTTGAACAATTTCCACATTTCCCGCAGCCTTGCGCGTAGAATTAGCCGGGAACCTTTCACTATTCGCACAAATACCGCGTTTATGGATGTGATTGCAGGTTGTGCAGGTCGTGAGCAGACTTGGATCAATGCACAATTGCTGGAACTGTATGAACAGCTGCACGAAATGGGACACGCCCACTCCCAAGAGGTCTGGGAAGGTGACGTCCTTGTTGGCGGAGTTTACGGGTTGACCATCGGGGCTGCATTCTTTGGCGAGAGCATGTTTTCGCACCGCACGGATGCCTCAAAAATCGCGCTGGCCTATTTGGTCGACCGTTTGCGTCAAGGCGGGTTTGCTCTTTTTGACACGCAGTTCATAACCCCACATTTGGAATCAATGGGCGCTGTGGAAATTCCTCGCAATGCCTATCATCTGCTGCTGGAACAAGCCTTGCCGCTTGAGGCCGATTTCTTACGCCAGTCCGAAGTGCCAAGCGCCTATTCGGTTTTGCAGCGCAACACCCAAACGTCATAGCGCGCATGATCCAACGCATTTAACGCTGGCGTTGCCGCGATCATCCAGCCCGAAAATATTGGCGCATCCGTGCCTCGTTCATGAATGGTCAGCATCGCATAGGCATTGCCCGACGGGTTACCCGCAGGGTAGCGGCATTCCCCCAAGGTGATTTTCAAACGGCCATAACTTTGGCTTTGCCCCGTGGCCAGCTCGATGTCGGTCAAACTGCCGTCAACCTTGTCCAACCCGCGCAAAATTGCCGCCGGGGCGGTGCTGACATTTTGTGCGAACGCCGCACCAGCGACAAGCGCCAGAAATAGCGCCGGAAAAAAGGCCGGCGCCCGTCTCATTCCTCGTCGCTCCCTGAAACAAACTTCATCAGCAGCGACACTAGGCTGACAGCGCCTTGGGTGTCCAATATCTCGTCACCGGCACCGAAATTTTCAAGCGATCCACCTGGAGAAATCTCGATGAAATTCCCCCCGAGCAAGCCTTCTGACGAGATTACGACCGCACTGTCATCGGGAATCAACACACCCTCTTTGAGCGCAAGAACCGTGTCGGCGCGGTATGTTTGCCCATTCAGCGACATTTTGCTAACCGTGCCGATCTTTACGCCAGCAAGGCGAACATCGGTGCCGACAGTGATCCCCTCGCCCGAGCGAAAGCTGGCATTCAATTGGTAATCACTGCTTTTGCTCGGAGAAAATCCGGTGGCCTGCCCCGCGTAAATCAAAAAACCGACAGCGACTGCCAAAACAACCCCGCCGACCAATACTTCTGTGCTTGATTCCGACATCGTTTATTCAGGCTGCCAAGCGTCATAATCGCGGCGCTGTTTCGGGGCCGCATTGGCCATCGAGCCCGCTGGCGCATAGGCGGCATCAGAACCAGTCAAATTGACTTGATGCGGTTTTTCCCATGTTTTATGGCTCAGCGGTGCCTTTGTTGGCGGTTCATCCCATGTGAAATGTAGCCAGCCATGCCAATCTGGCGGGATCATGCTGGCCTCGGGGATATCGGCGTAACAAACCCAGCGGCGTTTGCCGTTGCGGGTTTCATAATAGATATTGCCGTATTCGTCTTCGCCGACCTTGACGCCATTGCGCCACGTAAAAATCCGCGTGCCCAGCGTTTGGCCGTGATACCATGTCAAAAGTCGAAGAATTGAACGCATGTTGCTCTCCAAAGTGATCTGATACAGATATGGACCAAGCTAGCGCCAAGGTCCAGTGGTCAGCGTCATTTCAGGCGATTTATGGCAGACGTGCCGTCACTTCGATTTCAATTTTCATCGCGAGATCGATCAATCCGGCTTCAATCATCGTTGCAGCGGGCGGGTTGTCACCAAAAACCTTGCGTAAACTTGGCCAACAAGCCTCAAAATCATTTCGGTCCGGCAGGGTGTAGTTCACCCGCACCACATCAGCAAATGACGCGCCCGCCGCCTCAAGCGCCGCCTGAATATGACCCAATGCCAATTCGCACTGCTCCACCACGCTTTCGGGGGTTGTCATTGTGGCGTGGTCATTGCCCGTTGTGCCAGACACAAACACCCAGCCATCGGCAACCACCGCGCGGCAATAGCCGATTTTCGGTTCATAGGCCGAGCCGGACGGGATGCGTTTGATCGACATATCGAAACTCGCTACGCTTTAGCTGGCGCTCGCTTCTTCCTTTTTGTCGTTTTCGGCATAAATCATCAGCGGGTTGGCGTCAGGGCCGACCGCTTCCTCATTGACCACAACTTCGTCGATATTTTCCAACCCGGGCAAATCAAACATCGTATCCAACAGGATATTTTCCATAATCGAGCGCAAACCTCGCGCCCCGGTTTTGCGCTCGATCGCCCTTTTGGCGATGGCTATTAACGCATCTTCGGTAAAGGTCAGCTTGGCCTCTTCCAACTCGAACAACCGCTGGTATTGCTTGACCAGTGCGTTCTTCGGCTTGGTCAAAATAGTCACAAGCGCATCCTCGTCCAAATCAGTCAGCGTCGCGATCACTGGTAAACGACCAACAAATTCAGGGATCAGACCAAATTTCAACAGATCTTCGGGCTCAAGATCAGTCAGCATTTCGCCAATACCGCGATCCTCGTCGACCTGAACATCGGCCCCAAACCCCATTGCCGAGCCTTTGCCGCGTTGCGAAATGATTTTTTCGAGCCCCGAAAACGCGCCGCCGCAGATGAACAGAATATTGGTGGTGTCCACTTGCAGGAATTCCTGCTGCGGATGTTTGCGCCCCCCTTGGGGCGGCACAGAGGCAACCGTGCCTTCCATGATTTTCAGCAATGCCTGTTGCACACCCTCACCTGACACATCGCGGGTAATCGACGGGTTATCGGACTTACGGGTGATTTTATCAACTTCGTCGATGTAAACGATGCCGCGTTGCGCGCGCTCAACATTATAATCAGACGCCTGAAGCAATTTTAGAATAATGTTTTCAACATCTTCACCGACATAGCCCGCTTCGGTCAGGGTGGTTGCATCGGCCATTGTAAACGGCACATCCAAAATCCGCGCCAGCGTTTGCGCCAGCAATGTCTTACCACAGCCCGTGGGACCAATCAGCATGATGTTGGATTTAGACAGTTCGATCTCGCCGGATTTTCCGCCGTGGTTCAGGCGTTTATAGTGGTTATGCACCGCCACTGACAAAACCCGTTTGGCGTGGAACTGACCAATGACATAATCATCCAGAACATCGCAAATTTCTTTTGGGGTTGGCACACCTTCGCTGGATTTCAGGCCCGCCGTTTTGGTTTCTTCGCGGATGATGTCCATACACAACTCGACGCATTCATCACAAATAAACACGGTCGGGCCCGCAATCAGTTTGCGCACCTCATGTTGGCTTTTGCCGCAAAAAGAACAGTAAAGAGTGTTCTTGCTGTCACTGGTTGAATTGTCCGCCATTGTGCACCTCTAGTGGCTCAAAATCTGTTTCCATCGTCAACCGCCCGAATTACCTCGAACAGTTCCGCAAAGACGCCCCATCTCCAGTTTAGGGCAGTCAGTTTTTGTCTTCAACGTCAAAATGAATGGCGTGTAAATACCGGATCAGCTGTCGTCACCACCCGGTGTCGGGCGATTTTCGACGATTTGATCCAGATGACCCCAAGCCAGCGCTTCCTCGGCAGACATGAAGTTATCCCGCTCCAGCGTCTTTTCAACCGCTTTCAAAGTCTGGCCTGTGTGTTTGACGTAAATCTTGTTCAACTGATCCTTAATTTTTTGTGTCTCAGCCGCATGGATCATTATATCGGTGGCTTGGCCCTGATATCCACCAGAAGGTTGATGCACCATAATCCGTGCGTTGGGCAGCGCAAACCGCAGGCCTGGCTCACCGGCCACCGCCAACAGTGACCCCATGCTAGCCGCTTGACCGATAACAACGGTCGAAATTTTGGGTTTGATATACTGCATGGTATCATAGATGGACAGGCCCGACGTAACGACGCCACCGGGCGAGTTGATATACATCGAAATCTCTTTTTTCGGGTTCTCAGATTCCAGAAACAACAGCTGTGCGACGATGATCGTCGCCATGTCGTCATGCACCGGCCCAGAAATAAAGATAATCCGCTCTTTTAGAAGGCGCGAAAAAATGTCGTATCGGATTGACCCGCGCGCAGACGTTTCCTCTACTGTGGGAATAATGATATTCGAAATTGCCGAAACTGGATCGTTCATATTAACCTGCCTGCTGCTGTCGCTATAACTTGCGCGAGTTTCCTTCCCCAAGTCTTAGTTGTGCGCTCGGACCCCTGCAAGGGGGGCAACGCTGTTTTCGCATAAATGGATTGAACGATCCGTTACCAAAACGACGTTTGTTGCCAAATAAGCCGGTAATTCACACCCGCACCTAACAACGGGGCAGTTTTTTGCCGTGACGCATCAATCGTTGACTTTGGGGGCAATCCTGCGATGTGTTCACACATATTTGCAAACACCGGTAAAACCCGCGAGGATTAAAAATTGGGCCATTCGGAATATCTGCTGGACGTGCTGATTTTTCTGACCGCAGCGGTGGTTGTGGTGCCAACCTTTCAGCGCCTACGCTCCAGCCCGATTCTGGGATATCTGGCGGCGGGTATTCTTATTGGCCCCTACGGATTCGCGTTGATTGGTGACACGCAGGCCGCGCAAACGCTGGCCGAACTGGGCGTTGTGTTCCTGTTATTCATGATTGGGCTGGAACTGTCGATCTCGCGCCTGCGTTCCCTGGGCAGCAAGGTGTTCGGGCTGGGCAGCCTTCAGGTTATGATTACTGGCGGGGTGATTGGCACCGTCGCCTACCTACAGGGCCAAACCTTCGAGGCCGCGACCATCATCGGCGGCGGCCTTGCGCTATCATCAACGGCCTTCGTGTTACAATTGCTGGTCGAGCGCGGCGAGCGTGCCACCCGGTTTGGCCTGACCACATTCGCGGTCCTGCTCCTGCAAGACATCGCCGTGGTGCCGCTGCTGATTCTGGTGGCCCTATTGGGGGCCGAGGGGGCGTCATTCGCGCAGGCTTTCGGGCTGGCTGCCCTAAAAGGCGGCACCGCTTTGGCTATTGCCATCGGCTTTGGGCGTTTCCTGCTGCGCCCGCTTTACCGGATGATCGCCAGTATGCGCAGCGTGGAATTATTCGTCGCTACCACCCTGCTGGTGGTGCTAGGCATGGGATGGGTCATGACACTGGCTGGATTATCCATGGAAATGGGCGCTTTGCTGGCCGGACTACTGCTGGCCGAAACCGAATACCGCCACCAGATCGAGGCCGACATCCGCCCATTTCGCGGCATCCTGCTGGGGCTGTTTTTCATGACCATCGGCATGTCGATCAATATCGGCTTTATCTCGGGCAATCTGGGGACAATCCTGCTGATTGTTGCCGGACTAATGAGCCTCAAAACACTCCTCACCACAGCGCTTTGCCGCCTCACAGGCATGCCGCTCAGCACCTCGGCCAGAACAGGGTTTGCCCTGTCCCAAGGCGGTGAGTTCGGCTTTGTTTTATTCGGCTCTGCCATGGCGCTCAACCTGATCACACCGGACTTTGCACAAATCCTGATGGCGGTTATCACCATCAGCATGGTTGCCACACCGTTAATGTTTTACGCCGGAAAGCATATCGGCAACCGGCTGCGCACCGATGCGCACACCCCACAGGATTCCATCGGGACCGATCTGGATAATGTGAACGACCACGTGCTGATTGCCGGTTTTGGGCGTGTCGGCCAAACCGTTGCCAAAGTTCTGTCAGACGCCGGTGTGCCCTATGTGGCGCTGGATCTGGATCAAGCACGAGTGGCCAAATGTCGTGCCCGCGGCATGTCGGTTTATTACGGTGACGCGGACCAGATACAGGTGTTGCAATCGGCTGGTGCGGGACGTGCCCGATTGGCGCTGGTGACACTGGACAAACCTAAAGTCACCCGCCGCGTGGTGGCGGCCCTGCGCAGTGAATACCCCGACCTGCCGATTCTGGTGCGCGCCCGTGATCGCAAGCGCACGCTGGAACTGGAGCGCGTGGGTGCCACCGCCGTGGTGTCCGAGGCGGCTGAATCCAGCCTACAACTGGGCAGTATCGCGCTGAAGTCGCTGGAGGTGGAAGAGGACGACATCCTCTGCGTCATCCAGGAATACCGCGAAGATGATTACGCGCGACTGGAAGACATCATTTCAGGGGATTGAGGCTAATAACAAAACGTTTCGGAACGCCAGCCACGGCGCATTTCACACGGATCACACCCCGCCAAGACCACACAACCCGACAGGGGAGACGCCCTAAAGCGTTGGCAAAAACGACCCTTTCAATCCCGAAATAAACCTATGCACCGTGGCAATCGCAGGGGTTATCGCCAGATCCTCGCGTTGCAACAGATACCATTTTCGCTCAATCGGCAGACCCTCCGGCTCGATCGTCACCAACCGACCTGATTTAAGCTCCTCGGTCACAGTATGTTGCGAGATCATCGCGATGCCCAGCCCCGCGATCACCGCCTGTTTGATGGTCTCGTTGGTGCCCATTTCAATGAACCGATAGGTGGTCCCATCGCCGATACGGTCCAGATATCGGATCATCAGAATGCGGGTGCCCGAGCCGTCTTCACGGGCAATAAACGTCTCGGACAGCAAATCCTCGGGCCTGATTTTCTTGTTGCCTGCCAAACGATGTTGCGGCGGCGCGATCATCACATGCGGATGGCTACCGATCTGCTCGAGCAAAACTGCAGGCGTGCGCGGTGGGCGGCCCATGATGGCCAGATCAATAGATTGCTGTTGTAGCGCCCGCACAATCGTGTCGCGGTTGCCAACCCGCAGAACCACGTCAATATCGGGGTAATGCTTTTGCAACATTGCCACCAATCCGGGCGCAAAATATTTGCCCGTAGATACCACCCCCAAAACCACGACGCCGCTTTGGCCATTCTGCAAGGCGCGCACCTGCTGCAAGCACCCCTCCAACGCGTTCTGGATCGTGTGCTCTGCCGCCAGAACCGCCCGCCCCTCGGCCGTCAGACGCGCCCCTTGTCCGCCACCCCGATCAACCAGCCGACATTGCATATTCTCCTCCAATATCCGCAACTGGGTATGGATTGCAGGCGGTGTTAGCCCAGCTGCCTCGGCGGCTGCAGATAAAGTTCCATGCTCGGCCACGGCCCGTACGGCCCGTAACTGTTTGAAAGTTATCGCATCCAGCTTCAGCATTAGATTTCCTTTAATCTAAGTTCTATTTTATTAAATTCTATAATCATTCAATTTGTGGAATACCAATGAAAATACCGAAACTGCCCAGAATCGGGGGAGATTATTATGCAGTCGGACAAATATATCATCGGGAATGACCATATTCCGAAGGATTTGCATCCTTTGATCAACGGTCTTTGCACCGTTGGTGCCGACCTTGCCAAGGTCATCGCACGTGGCTCTTTGGGCCAAACGCTGGGCGGGGCCGTCGGCGAAAACGCGGATGGCGACCAGCAAAAAGCACTGGATGTGATGGCGGACGAGGCCTTTGCCGAGGCGCTAAAATCGCTGGGCGTGCGCTGGTATGCGTCAGAAGAACAAGAGGTCGTGGTCGAGCTGGACCCAAGCGGCAAATACGCACTGGCGATTGACCCGCTGGATGGCTCCTCCAACATCGACGTGAACGTTTCCATTGGCACGATCTTTTCGATCTTTGAGGCCGTCGAGGGCCGCGACGAGAGTTTCCTACGCCCCGCAAGCGAGCAAATTGCCGCTGGTTACATCATTTTCGGGCCACAAACCGGTCTGATGGTGACCTTCGGCAACGGCACGCATTTCTACATTCTAAGCCCGGACAGTGGCCGCTATGAAATGGCCAATGACAAGGTGATCGTGCCCAAAGAATCCAATGAATACGCGATCAACGCTTCGAATTACCGCCACTGGAGCAACCCCGTGCGCGCCTATATCGATGATTGCATCGCGGGCACTGACGGTGTGCACAAGCGCAATTTCAACATGCGCTGGGTGGCGTCACTGGTGGCGGAAACCCACCGTATCCTAACCCGCGGTGGAATATTCCTGTATCCGTCAGATGCCCGCGAAGGATATGGCACGGGCCGATTACGGATGCTTTATGAGTGCGCCCCAATGGCATTTTTAGTGGAACAGGCCGAGGGCCACGCCACCAACGAACATGATCGCATTTTGGACCAAACCGCAAAAGAGCTGCACGCCCGCACACCCTTTGTGTTTGGCACCCCTTACAAAGTGGATCGTCTGGCCTCCTACCACGACCTGCCTGACAAAGAAGTCTCTGCCCTTTTTGGCTCTCGCGGCCTATTTCGTGATTAAGGAAAACATGACATGAGCAAGGAACATCCCATCATTTCCGTCACTGGCTCCTCCGGGGCTGGCACATCGACAGTCAAAGACACGTTCGAGCAAATTTTCCGCCGTGAAGGTGTGACAGCCGCCACCATCGAGGGCGATGCGTTTCACAAGTTTGATCGCGCCGCGATGAAGGCCGAGTTGGAAAAACATTACGCCAAAGGCGACCATACCTTTAGCCACTTCAGCTACGAGGCCAACGCCCTGCAAGAACTGGAAGCCGTGTTCAAAACCTACGGCGAAACCGGCACCGGCAAAAAACGCTATTACGTCCATAACGACGAAGAAGGTGCTGCCTTGGGGGCGGCCTCGGGTACGTTCACCGATTGGCAGGACATCGAGGCTGGCACCGATTTGTTGTTCTACGAGGGGCTGCATGGAGCAGTCAAAAACGACACCGTCGATCTGCCCAAATACGCCGATATGAAGATCGGTGTGGTGCCTGTGGTGAACCTTGAGTGGATCCAGAAAATCCACCGCGACAAAAACCAGCGTGGCTACACCACCGAAGCGGTTACCGACACGATCCTGCGCCGCATGCATGCCTATGTGCATTGCATCATGCCACAGTTCACCGAAACCGACATAAATTTTCAGCGGGTGCCGATTGTGGACACCTCGAACCCGATGATTTCCCGCTGGATTCCGACTGCAGACGAAAGCCTTGTGGTGATCCGCTTCAAAAACCCGCGCGGTATTGATTTTCCGTATCTGCAATCCATGATCCACGATAGTTTCATGAGCCGCGCCAATTCGATCGTGGTGCCCGGTGGCAAGATGGAGCTGGCGATGCAGCTGATCTTTACGCCGTTGGTGGAACGCATGATTTCGCAAGCCAAACGCGCATAGAAAAGGGCACACGTTATGACCAATGAAACCAACATGGCCAACGCCATTCGCGCCCTGACAATGGACGCTGTTCAAGCCGCCAATTCCGGTCACCCCGGCGCGCCGATGGGCATGGCAGATGTGGCGACCGTTTTGTTCAACCGCTTCATGAACATCGATCCCACAGCCGACAAATGGGCCGACCGCGACCGGTTCGTGATGTCGGCCGGGCACGGCTCGATGCTGGTTTATTCGATCAACCACTTGCTGGGCTACAGCGATATGGACATCAACCAGATCAGGAATTTCCGCCAGATGGGGTTCCGCACCGCAGGCCACCCTGAATATGGCCACGCGAAGGGCATCGAGACCACCACAGGCCCGCTGGGTCAGGGCATATCAACCGCCGTCGGCATGGCGCTGGCAGAACGGATGCACAACGCGCGTTTCGGCGATGATCTGGTCGATCACTATACGTATGTGATCGCTGGTGACGGCTGTCTAATGGAAGGCATCAGTCACGAAGCCATTGATTTGGCAGGAAATCTGAGCCTTGGCCGTCTGGTTGTAATGTGGGACGACAATAGCATCACCATTGACGGAGCGGTGTCGCTGTCCTCCTCCATGAACCAGCAAGTGCGCTTTGAGGCCGCTGGTTGGCATGTGCAATCCGTCGATGGCCATGACAAAGACGCCGTGGCCGCCGCGATCGAAGCGGCCAAGACTGAT
>Ga0209345_10004179_pt1 | contig 14152 bp, 17 predicted proteins | sample Cruoilmetagenom7_FD_187294 | JGI IMG/M metagenome (GOLD analysis project Ga0209345, IMG submission 187294) | Oil polluted marine microbial communities from Coal Oil Point, Santa Barbara, California, USA - Sample 7 (SPAdes) (version 2) | ecosystem: Environmental > Aquatic > Marine > Oil seeps ... | reverse complement strand
GTGAGGAGATTGAATTATTGACTTTTCCCCTTTAGCAATAAATATAAAATTAACAGGCGTTTTTTTATTTGGCTTCTTTACAATAAAAGTTGTGTCTACCTTTTCTTTAACGAAATCATCAACTAAGAAATCCCCATATGAATCATCTCCAATAGCACCTATAAATCCACATAAACCCCCCAATCTAGCTACTGCTACTAAATAATTAGCAGTAACTCCGCCTGAAAAATAATTCTCGCTTATCGCATCAATTTTTTCGTCAGGTTTTGGAAAGTGTGGTATTTCGGCAACCCAATCTAAAACCACTTCGCCTAACCCAATAATATCAACATGCTTCATGTTTCCAATCTAAAAACTAATAATTTTTACGATAATTTATGAAATAGAAACAAAAATTAATAAAAAAGTTTTTTTATAAAATTTTATTTAAGTCAAGATTTCCTTCATATTATTATTTAATTCTTCTTCCACATTGATATCCTTAAAATCTGAAGCAACTATTTCATAGGAATCACTAAAATCATTAAATTTTACTGAACCTCTAATCATAATATCTCTTCCAACGATTTCAGCAGAGAATTTTTCTAATAATTTTTCATAATCTGGAGTATCTTTAACTTTTATAATTGTATCAGCCTTCTTTCCAATTAATTTTTCTGCTGCGTCTCCAATAAATGTAGCCCTAATTTTACCGCTTTCATCTTCAACAAAATGACTAACAATCATTGTAAGTTTAGTATTACCTTTTTGGTCGCATTTACAATTATCAATTTTTCTTCTACAATTAGTACAAGCTTCGTAGAAATTGATTTTTTTTAATTCATTAGAAATAAATCCCTTTATTTCAAAAAACCCAGATGATTGTATCGAATTAATTTCAGTAAAATTTCTTGAAAAAGTTCGACGCTTTTCTTTTGGTGGAATTTCTGAGATTTTTAGATTGGGGATGTTTAAATCAATTTTTTCTATAATAGAGTCATTTTGAATTGTTGCCTCGATTTTTTGCCAATAATTACTGAATTTTAACTCAACATTTTTCAATAAAATACCATCTCCGTTTTTTAAGGACTTCGATAATTCATCTGCTTTTTCTCGCCAAGCATTAACTCTTATTGTATCTGTATCATCGCTAATATTAAAACTTAATAAAGACACTTCATCTCCTGTTTTTAATGATATTTTTCTTAAATCATCTATAGTCATTATAATTCCTTGAAACGATATATAACCCTTTTCCTTTTGAAGGTTTTCGATCTTATCAATAAATTTTGCCTTTAGATTTATTTCTTTATCTTTTTTTGTAATAATTGTTCTAGACATTGCGTGCAAATCAATTGCATTTTGTGCATAGTTACTTTTTCTAGGGTTTATGTTAGTAAGTGAAATAAAATCACCAACTTCAACAGCTTCTATTTTTTCAATATCATCGTTCCAAAAACTTATCCTAATTTGTCCTGTCGAATCTCTCAATATTAAGGAACCAACCCTACCGCTTTGTCCATCTTTCTTAATAAATTCCTTTATCGGGAATTTATTCATTACTTTTCCTTCAGTTGATATAGATCCTAAATCAGCATTAATATTCTGTATTTGTCTAAACTCGTCTTTAACTTTTGGATACTTTTTATAGTCAACATCCTCTGGTGCCAAAGTTATTTTACTAAATCTTCCAACATGAATCTCTATTCCATCGAACCTTCCTTTTTTTGCATTACCATTTAGAATTTTAACAATTTCATTTTTTTCAAAACGTTCATCTTTAAAAATGCTCACTTGGTCATCCCATAGAACAATTCGGATATTACCTGTATTATCGTGCAACATAAACGATCCTACATGTCCAGTTTCTCCACTACTTTTATTAAAACTATTAACATGGTATATATCCTTAATTCTACCGACTATAACAATATTTTTCATATTTAATGTAATATCTGAGATATTTAACTCAATTTCGTTCAATAGTTCCCTATTTTCACTTGTCACATCTACTCCTAACTCTTTAGCAATTACAAACAAGGCTCCTTCGTCTGAGATTAAACCCTTAAGTTCTTCTTTTTTCTCTTCTACTAAGCTTTGAATATCAGTCCTAGATAGACCAGTATCCTCAATAATTTTATTAATATATGCTTCCGTTTTCATTTCTTTCACTATTTTAAAAAGGTTTGTTTATTCAAAGATAATTTTAGAATTAATACTTTAAAAATAAAACTATTTAATTATTAATTAATCACTATTTTTAAAAAAAAAGAGTATTACATATTGGTAATTTGTTGATTTTATCTTAGAAAAAATAAAAATTTTAAGTCGAAAAGATGAGTAGTTTTAAGATCATACCCGTAATTGATGTGTTAAATTCTGAAGCAGTCCATGCCATAAAAGGAGAACGAGAAAGATATAAACCGTTAAAGGCGGTTTGGATAAATAACTGTGATCCAATAAAAATAGTTAAAAAATTGAAAGTTGATTATGAAATCAAAGAGATATATATTGCCGATTTAGATGCAATAATCAAAAGAGAACCTAATTTTAAGTTAATAGAAAAAATTTTAACAATACCGAATGTTAAAATCATTATTGATCCAGGAATTTTATCTATAAAGAATGTTAAAATATATTCTAAATATAACATAGATACATTAATTTTAGGATTAGAGACGATAAAAAATTTAAAAGTTATTTCTAAATGTTTAAAAATTTTTAGTAAGAATAAAACCATTGTAAGTATAGATATGTACAACGGATTGATTCAAACCAATATAAAAAAATTACAAAACCAGAAACCAATTAGAATTATAAAGAAGATTGAAAATTTAGGTGTTGAAAAAATAATTCTACTAGATCTTTATAAAGTAGGACAAAAGTTAGGTGGAATCCCGCAGTTATATCAAGAAATCAGGGATGAATTTAAGGGAAATATAATTGTTGGAGGGGGAATTAAGGATATGGATGATATTAAATTATATAATCAGCATAATTTCTCAGGAGTTCTAATAGGGACTGCTTTACACGATGGAACTATTAATATTGAAAAAATAAGAAAGTTTAATCACAGTTAATCAATAAAAATCACACCAGAACTTGATACATTTAAAGATTTTTTACAAACTGGACAAGCATGTTTCATTCTAACCCAATCTATGAAATGTCCTTTATGGGCTTTCGCTTCACAAATTGGACAGCCAGTTACTTCATCGAAAATTTCAATGTTCTTTCCACAAACCGTACATTTGGTTTTGGATGCAGTAGCTATTCTAATAATTTCCTTTTTTATATCAAGCACGACGTTTTCAGTATTTTCGGCATTAGGATTAATCTGTTTTAATTCCGTCTTAGTATCAACGCAAAAGATAGTTCCTTCGCTATCATCCTTTTTATTGCCAATCCAAACAACCTTACCCTTGAAATAACTGGATCCTTGATTTTCTAAGGAGAGGTTCAATCTTCGATCTTCCATTACAAATGTTTGAATAACTTTAGTATATTTTAACCCATCTAAGTTTAATGATATTTGTTTAATAACTTCAAATGGTTCTCTAAATACTTCGTTTGTGATGTCTACTTTTGTGATTTCTTTTGGGGACATAATAAATTCATGATTTTTTTGATATTTAATAATAATTATTTAATTTAAATTTTTATATCATTTGTTCTTTATATGTTTTAATTAAATTACAAATATCTAAAAAGAAAAAAAAATATTTTAGCTTGATAATATAAAAGATCTATTATTAAACGCATTTATATATTAAACAAGTAAATTCTAATTGTTCCATTCAAAATTACATTTAAATTTGAGTGATTATGCAAAAAAGAATCAAATTGTTGATAAGCCCTAAAAATATTGAGGAAGCAAAAGTGATAGTTCAATATAAAGATGTGAATTATATCGATTGCAAAAATCCAAGCGAAGGTTCTCTTGGAGCAAATTTTCCGTGGATTATAAAAAAAATGAAGAGTCTAATTCCTCCTAATAGTTCTCAATTATTGAGCGCAACTATTGGAGATTTTCCTAATTTACCTGGTTCAGCTTCGTTAGCGGCTCTAGGTGCTGCAGTATCGGGGGCAGATATTATTAAAGTGGGGCTTAAAGGCCCAAATACCGAAAAAGAAGGCATTTATTTAATGTCAAAAGTTGTAAAAGCTGTAAAAGACTATGATATGGATATAAAGATCGTCGTAGCGGGTTATGCTGATAGAATACGGATGAATTCTTCACCAGATTTTTTATCCATCCCCACTATCGCAGAAAAATCTGGTTCTGATATTGCAATGCTCGATACTTACATCAAAGATGGAAAAAATTTATTCGATTTTTTAAATGTTAAACAATTAAAACAGTTTAGAGATAAATCAAAAGAGTTAAACCTTGAAGTTGCTCTAGCTGGAAACTTATTGAAAGATTCCATCCCTAAAATAAAAGAGCTCTCACCCGATTTAATTGGCGTTAGAAGCGTGGTTTGTGAAGGATATGACAGAAATCATGGAATGATAAAAGGGGATCTTATTGAAGAATTAAAATCGGAATTATATAATTAAGCTGCTTATGAGAGAATTTCAAATAGACGATTCAGATATCGGTATAAAAGAAGCAAATAAAGAAGATTTAATTGAATTGAATCTATGTGCAAAAGAATTTTTACAACTAATTGAAGATTTTAATATCAATTTTTTAAATCGCAAATATTTTATATTAACGGCATATCATAAGAAACTTTTAGTGGGAATTTTAGTTGCGGAAGATAAAAATCACAAGGTTGATTCATTAGAAAAAATTGTGCCTAAAACAAATCTCTACTTAATATATGTAAATCCAAATTTCAGGAAAAACCATATTGGAAAAAAATTATTAATAAACTACTTAACCATTCAAAAAGAAAAAGGAATTGCTTCTATTTTTATAGAATTACCTCATAAATATAAAAAAGGGATTCAATTTTTTCAATATAATAAATTTCATCAAATTAATAAAGTGAAAGATAAAATTATTTTAGAAATTAATTTATGGAATGACTTCGGAATTAGATCCTCTGAATTTATAACAAATAATCTTAGTGATGTATTTAATTGAATATTATCTGAGAAACGCCTTTTAAATTTTTTAAATAATCGTTCTATTTAATAACATTATTTTGGTTACATTAATAAATTAAATTTATGTACAATAAAGAATTAGGAATTATCGGTATTGGAAAAATCGGTTCTGCCTTATTAAAGAGATTAATTTCTACGAATACTCTTAGTAAAAATGAAATTATTATTTTTGATATAGATGAAAACAAAAGAAATATACGATCTAAGGAATTTAATGTTGAGATTGCTGAAAGTAATGCGGATTTAGTGCGCTCATCCAAATATGTTTTAATTGCTGTTATTCCTCAAGTAATAGATACCGTTTTGCGTGAAATTGGGCCAATAATTAAAGAACAACAAACAATTATTTCTATAGCAGCGGGAATTTCTCTTACTCACATTTCTAAATTTATTAATAACCCAATCGGATTAATAAGAGTTATGACAAACACTCCTGCACTTATAGGTGCTGCAGCGACGGCAATTGCATACAACGAAAACACCAAAGATTACCAAATAGACTTTGTTAAAAAACTTTTTAATGCTGTCGGTATAGTAGTAGAATTAGATGAAATTCATTTAGATGCGGTTACAGGACTCTCTGGAAGCGGTCCAGCATATATTTTTATTATTATTGAAGCATTAGCTGATGGTGGTGTGAAAATGGGTTTACCTAGAGCCGTAGCTCTAAAATTAGCGGCTCAAACTGTTTTGGGTTCCGCAAAATTACTATTAGAAACAGGTAAACACCCTGGGGAACTGAAAGACATGGTAGCCACCCCTGGAGGAACGACGATTACTGCAATACATGAAATTGAATCCGCCAAATTGAGAGCAACAATGATTAGAGCAGTAGAATCAGCCACAATAAAATCAAAATCATTAAATTCTGCAAAAAATAAAAATTAATTTTTTATTAAAAAGAGATTGTATTTTCGTTATTAATAGCTAATTTAAATATTAATATTTCTGGTTTATAGGTATTTAAAACATCTAGAACCTCATTTTCTTTTCCTTTTTTGCAAAATATATAAACTGAGCGCCCTAATTGATTCATACTGGCACCTATGATATCTAATTTGTGTAAATCATTTAATAATTCCCTAATTCTATCTAAATGTAAAACATTCAATATCTCTGACTCTTTTACAAATTGAAATGAAACCTCAATAAAATTTCTATAATTAGGCTCTAACATTAATTTATTAAAGGCAATCCTACCAGCTCGTTTTATTTTTGAACTCAAACTTGCATCTGATAAGATTGATTTTGTTTGTATCGTTCCAAAAGAACCACAAATTACTAAAAGATCACTAGGACTTTTTAAGCGCTTATAGGTGCAAGGATAACCCGGTTCTTTTAATATACATAAACCTCTTCCTAATTGGCCACAAACGGTTCCTAATCCTGTTTTTTTTACAACTTCTGCAATATGGGCAATCTTTCCGTTTTCTAAAACATCCAAGTTTAGATTAAATAGTTTGTTCAACCCAAAAATCGTTCCTAATGCACCTGAACCACTTGCACCATATCCGCATCCAACGGGTAAATCGAAAAAATGTTCGATTTTAACTTTAACAGGATCTTTTATCAATTCTTTAACATAATCAAAAATAAAACATGTTGTTTCTGCCTTTTTGTCAAACTTTTCTTTATTAATATAAATTGTACAACAACTTTCTTTTCCCTTCTCTAAGATTTTAAATGATAAATCCGTTCTTCCTTTCCCACTTATATTAAATCCGGCTCCTCGAGAACCAATTTGTTCAGGATTCTTAATCTTATTACCATTTTTTTTATCTACAATTTCAAAAAAGCCAGAAATTCGATGTGGAACTTCAACTGTAATTTTATTCGTCGTATTAGCCATCTTCCTTGAATAATCAAATTTATCAATTCAACTATATATATATTATTAAAAAATAAAAATCAATTATATTTTATTATGAATAAGAATATTGTGATAAAGATTGGGGGTTCTCTTTTATTTTCTGAAGGGAAAACGATAAATTCTAAAAGAATTACTGAATTTTGCAATGTAGTTAAAAACAATAAAGAATACGATTCTATTGTTATTATATGTGGAGGGGGAATAATAGCGAGGGAATACATTGATGTTATAAGAGATTTTACTCAGAATGAGGCTTTATGTGATTTGATTGGAATTGATATTTCACGTATAAATTCTCGATTAATTATTTCCAAATTGAAAGAGTTTGCTTACCCCCAAGTACCAAAATCAATTGAAGAGTTATCAATTGCTATTCTAACTCATAAAATTGTAGTAATGGGAGGTCTGCAACTGGGTCAATCGACAACTTCCGTAGCTATCGAAGTTGCAGAATTTATAAATGCAAGCAAGTTAATAATCCTTACAGATGTAGAAGGTATATTTGATAAAGATCCAAAACTCTTTAAAGATGCAAAATTGATTAAAAATCTTTCTTATGATAAATTACGAGATATAATTTTACAATCATCAGGAGATAAGCAAGCAGCTGCGGGAGAGTATCGGATTTTTGATGCAGTTTCTTTACAAATATTAAAAAGAAGTAAAATTACAATAATGGTAATTTCAGGAAAAAAGTTAATTCAATTTAAAAAATTTTGGGATAATGAAAAAGAGATTATTGGTACAACTATATCAAACTAAGATTTTTTTATAATAAATTATTTTAATTTGCAACATTTTACTAACATAGTTCTAAACAGTCAATATATAGATGAAATAAAAATGTCTCAAGCTTCATGGAAAGACCAAATTAAAAAGAAATGGGGGCCACATGGTCATTGTCCAATATGCGGAAAGGCAATGCCAACGGATAAACAGTTTTGTAGTCAAACTTGTCGAGATAATTATTACACACATGAAAAAAAGAAAAAGAAAAAAGGAAGGATTCAAATGATTTTTATGTTCGGGATGATGGCGGTCCTTTTTGTATTTACGATCTTTTTACAAGGATAACGCGTATATCATCTTATCTTCAAAAAAATACTAAATTATACTTATCATTACAAAATATATAAGAGATAATAAAGAATTAAAATAGAGCAGAGATAACCAAGCCAGGTCAAAGCAAGAATTATTTCTAAATAAGGAATAATAAAGCGGCAACCGGTGATGGACATTTTCAAAAACCGTAATCTTTTGCGTTTTTGAACCACACTCAAGATCCATTGACATAGGTCTACAGGGGTTCAAATCCCCTTCTCTGCATTTTTTCTCTTCAAAATTGGTCTCATTTCAACATCTTAAATTATTTATAAATATTGTTAGAGATTTCATTTAACGCTTCATTTAAGAATAAGATTAGCGTTTTTGCGATCTCATTTTCGTTTTCTACTGATTTTAAAAACAACAATAATAATACTGGGGCATTAAGATAAGAAGATGTCTTTTCAACAATAATTTTACTTAATAATTTTCTTTGAACTCCGAATAACTGATGTGTAACTGATGACGCTTTCATTCCTTCAATTGTAGACGGGCTTCCTAAAGTTACATTTCCGATACCTCTGTTTTCTTGATCAGAGATAAGCAAGAGATAACTTTTTTGCAATTTAAAAAGTGATAAATAAATCTTAATCTTATCAATCTCTTTAGTTTTTTCGATTATGGGTCTCATTTCTTATAAATAATATAATTGATTTAATAAATTTGCGTTTTAGAGCCCTTTTATGTTTGTTTCTTTAATGGCTTCTTCGACTTCATAATTTTTATGAACAATTAGATAAAGCGCTTTTACAACTTTTGTAGGATTATCCGCTTGAAATACATTTCTTCCATAGGCAACTCCAGCTCCTCCAACATCTATAGATTGCTTAGTTGTTTCCAAAAGAGCTTTAATCCCTGCCTTAACACCTCCTGCTATAATTACTGGTGCCATACACCCCTCAACCACTTCACTAAAAGAGTCAGGGTCTCCCGTCCAATTAGTTTTTACAATGTCTGCCCCGAGTTCAGCAGCGACTCTTACTGCTATTTTAACAACCTCAACATCGTTTTCGTTTTCGATATTCTCCCCTCTAGGATACATCATAGCCAAAAGGGGCATTCCAAACTCTCGGCATTCACGTGAAACTACTCCTAGAATTTCTAGCATTTCTGGATCTGCCTTTGTTCCAATATTAATATGCAAAGATACACCATCGGCGCCTAATTTTACTGCATCTATTACATTATTTACTAAAACCTTATAATTTGACTTGGGACTTAGTGAGGTTGAACCAGATAAATGTAAAATTAAGCCAATATCTGGACCATATCTTCTATGGGCGTATAATGGAATTCCTATATGCCCTAAAACGGCATTTGCACCCCCTAAAGCTATTTTATTTACCATTTCTCCTAAACTTCTATTAATTCCTTTAATAGGACCTACAGTTAATCCATGGTCCATAGGAACTATGATTGTCTTATTTGTTTCCCTATTAAAAATTCGTTCTAATCTAATTCTTTTCCCTATATAACCCGAAATCGATTACTCACCAATTAAACAATGAATTTATAATTTTATTTAAATTGAGAATTATATAATATAATTTACAGTATTTTTTTAATTCTATTAAATTATTTAAGTCTTTGAATTCTAATGTCTATGCCTGAACAAAATTCTACTATTAAAAAGAATAATTCGCTAATACGATGTTATAACTGTAATAGTGAAATAATTGACCCAAATCAGAAATATTGTGAAAATTGCAATGTAATTCTTAATCCTAACGATTTGAAATGGAGAAATAGTTTTATTGCTTTTATCTGTCTATTATGTTTAATTCCCTTTATTATCGTGGTCGTTACTAATTTGGTGTGAATATAATTACTAAGAAGAAAAAACAACATCTGATATACGTTGCCTACGTATATCAAAATCATGATCAACATGAAGAGTGATACAATGTTGATCTTTATTTTGAGGGTTTTTGTGAATGTAACTTATGGGAATAATAGGTAAATTTGATTTTAATATAAATTTCTTTGGAATTGGCACGGGGATTATTTTTTTACACCGTTCACAATTAACTAAAACTACTTTTATTTTTTCCGATTCAAGCTTTTTCATTTCAATAAGCAAGTCAGTAGAAAGACCTCGAGAATTAACCGTTAACTTTTCTTTTTTTTTTGGTGCTTCAGGAACTAAGGGAATATCCATTTCTAAATCCTCATCTGTTATATACACCGGTTTTCTTTTTTCAAACTTTTTTTTTGGTTGTTTAACCACTTTTCTTCGCTCGCTACTATTTTGAGAATTTAGATTTTTGGAAGATAATTTATTGGGGAGAGATATTTGTTATTGCTTTTTGAAGATTTTTGATTGTTATTATGTTTTTTCTGAGAACTTACTAATATTAGGACTATAATTAAAAGTCAAATTATACACCAAATATTTGCCTTAATTCGTTATATATTTTTGAAAGTTCGGATATGATATGGGCGTTATTTTGTTGAAGATAATAATTAATATATCCTGAAAGCCCCTCGCCATCTTTAATCCATTCTAAGAAAGACTGGATTTCCCCTTTTAATTGAGGATCTATACTTTTTCCCGCAACAGGCGCAGGAGTTACACTGCTTCCGCTAAATTGAGTATTTGCCTCTGCATAAGCTTGTTTTGTACTTAACTCTGTAACTGCTCTTGCTGTATCCATCGTTGCTCCCATAGGTTCACCATCTGGTTCAAGGTATATTAATATTTTGTTTTCTTCATCTTTAGCTCCAATTATATGACCTTCACCCCGAATGGAAGTAGCCACCATCCTTTCTGATGTACATTGAAGCACAGAATATTTTACACCAGAAATCATGATAAACGGAGCGTTTAAGCTGCTCCAACTTGAAGTAACTTTTCCAATATCAGGGCTAATGTCCCAGTTATCTGTTGAGTAAACAATGTTATTTCTTCCTTGAATTACAGCAGCAGCAATAATACTGGGATCTTTTTGTAATAAATTATAAATTACAGTTGCAGGATCAGACGGCATTTTTTCCTCAATTTTTTAGATTTAAAAATCCTAGTGAAGAATTAATAATAATATACTAGTATAAATATAATTATAAAATTTTTATTAAAATGTTATGGGTTTGTATATTATTTTTTTGGTGCCCTATATTAATTCTCCCAAACTTCGGTTTTTCTTGAAATTTATTCTTTTCAGATTTTAATTTATTGATACCATTAAATTTATTTTTAAATATTATTTTATTTTGAAAAAATAATTTATGTTTGGAATTATTTTTTTTTAGTTCATTTAGATGATCTTTTAAATAAATTTCTTTTCTAAACAATTTCCCACACACTGGGCAACTGAAATATGGGTTTTCTAAAAGACCTTTAGGTGTTTTAACAACAACTGGAAAAATTTTTCTTTTATGTGAAATTCCATCAAGATTCCGACAATAATGCCTTCGCAATTTTCCATAAGGTGGGTACTCAAAAAAGATTTTACTTCCATGAGTGCATTCCCAATACAACACATCTGCACCACATTTTCTGCATGAAGTCTGAAAAGATCGAAGATAACAATGCTTACCGTGACTTTTATAAAAATGTCGCATTATATAATCAGAAAAATATAACTTATTAAAATTTTTTGGTGAAATAATAAAAACAAAAAATTTTAAATGTGATTTTTATTAACTGATAAATCCTAAAAACGCAAACATTTAAAAGTATGACTGTAATTATAGAAATTAAGGAATTGAAATATGTGTGGGTATAAGTAATTGGATCTTTCAATGCTTCAAAATAATTTAAATTTATGCCCAGAATGTGGGAATACAAATCTAATTTCTGATAGCACCCGTGGTGAGTTAATTTGCAATGTATGTGGTTTAGTTTTGAGCCAAAAACTTATTGATTCTGGTCCTGAATGGAGAGCTTTCTCTTCAGAAGAAGCCAATAAAAAAGTTAGAGTAGGAGCGCCAACAACTTTGACCCTTCATGATAAAGGATTAAGTACTATGATTGGGTGGAAAAATAAAGACGCGTTCGGTAAATGTATCAGCCCAAAAATGAAAGCTGAAGTATATCGCTTAAGAAAGTGGCATGTAAGAACGAGGACAAATAAATCAATAGATCGAAATTTGGCTTATGCTATGAAAGAATTAGATCGTTTTTCTTCACAATTGAATCTGTCTAAAGCCTTAAAAGAATCGGCTGCTCATATATACAGAAAAATGGCTCATAAAAATCTAATAAGAGGAAGATCTATTGAGGCAATGTTGATAGCTTCCATTTATTTATCATGCCGGTTGAATAATATTCCGAAAACTTTAGATGATTTTGTCGAATTTGCCCTAGTCGAAAAAAAAAAAATTGCTCGTTGTTATAGATTAATTCTAATCGAGCTAAAAATAAATATTCAAGTTTCTTCTCCAATAAATTTTATCCCTAGATTTTGTGCTGAATTAAAACTATCAGGAAGAACTCAAAATCGAGCAGCAGAATTATTAAAATTAGCAAAAAAATTCCATATTACCGCAGGAAAAGCACCCACCAGTCTAGCGGGTGCTGCTTTATATGTAGCGGCGATACAAGAGGGAGAACGCCGGACTCAAAGAGAGATCTCATTAGCAGCAGGTGTAACTGAAGCTACTATACGGAACAGATATAAAGAACTCGTAAATCATATGAGATTTGAGATGAATCCGTAGTTCGCATTTAAAAAAATCTTACTTTCAAATTAAATAAAGTCTTATATCACTTTAATTCTTTTTATAACATCAGGGCGCTTTTTGTATAGGATGCGAAATCCACAGTGGGAACATTTTATTCCAGGAAGAGCGTTTAATTCTTTTTTAGAGACTTCTTTCCCACAACTCTTTCTAGCGCAAACATACTTCATATTTTATAAAATGAATTATTGTTAAAATATTTTTCGCAAATCATTAACGATGTTAGTAGGAATCCTAAAAACATTAATAATGTAAAAAAAAAATAATTTTAGATGTATAATGACTTTCTCTTATCGTCAATATCAACAAATTGAAATGTACCGAGATCTTTTTCTAATTGGTCTCTTTTACTTTGAAGACTTTTAGTAATATCTTCTATATTATCAAGGGAATATTTCTTTTTAATTGGTAACATAAAAGATTTCTTAATCATTTCTAAGAGTGTTATTGAAGCCTTTAAATCGGTGATATCCTCATTAAGCATCGCAATATTATCCGTTTCTGCCAAAAGAACAATCCCGTCTATATTAAATCTCGCTTTTGCCAAAGTTGGGATTAACCCATTAGCACCAATAATAACCCCTTTTTGGATTTTTTCACAGTTATTTTTTGATAAAAAATTATCTAACAGTTCTCGGTTAGTTGAACTTGCAAATATTTTTGGAATTTTTGAATCAATCTTGCGACTATTTACGGGATACGCTCCCAAAGCAATTATCAACTTAATTTTACATTGATATATTATCTCTGTAAGAAAATTTGAAATTCTATATATGCCTTTAGGTGTTAAACTTTGCGCATCTGCAGTAATTAAGAGAATATCTCTTCGATAACTTGGATCTTTCCAAAAAAGAATTTCTGCTTTAGGTGCTGATAATAAACTATCATCAACAATAGCTCCAGCGGGGTAATCATCAAATATAAAATCCATAAAATTTTGGGCTTCTAATTGTCCAATTAAAGAATCTATAGCGAATTTTCCAACGTCGGCGATACCTGGCATTCCTAAAATACAAATAGGGTCCTTGAATTCTTCTTCTTTAATATCTTTATGTTTAATAATCCTTATCCCAGACTCAGTCAATTTTTTTACCTTAAATATTATTGTTTGTACGATATAATTAGAATCTTTTTTATGTCTTTAAATCAATGTGTTATCCTAATAGACTCATGATTTACTGTCAAAGTAATATATTAATATTACTGATAGAATGTCAGACAAAGTTAGACATTTAAATATTTATTTTTCCTAATAAAATCTTTTTTTTAAAATAAAAAGGATGATTGTTTTTCTATGACTTTTTATAATTCTTTTACAAAAAAATCATATGAAAAAGAAAATATTGATATTAGTTCTCCTAATATCTGTATTTGGCTTACCTCTTCTTTCCCAAAATGTTATGG
>Ga0209345_10004178_pt1 | contig 14155 bp, 9 predicted proteins | sample Cruoilmetagenom7_FD_187294 | JGI IMG/M metagenome (GOLD analysis project Ga0209345, IMG submission 187294) | Oil polluted marine microbial communities from Coal Oil Point, Santa Barbara, California, USA - Sample 7 (SPAdes) (version 2) | ecosystem: Environmental > Aquatic > Marine > Oil seeps ... | reverse complement strand
TTTTAGCTACCACTTGTTGTTTGCAACAGTGCCGTAATTGGCATTAGTACCCCAATTGTAACAATTAATTGTAGATTTGCAGGTTTTTACTACTGTAAGTCTTTCGCAGTTGTGATCTTACTGGCATAATAAACTTGAAATGGCGTCTCTTTTTGTTTTGCCCTGAGCAGATAAGTCATGTACGTAGAATTTTTTATCAAAAGGTTTATTTGTGTCAGCAGTCAAAACATCTGATAGTAATTTATATAACAGCACTTCCGAAAATTTTGTACCGGTAGCTTGTCATTATGACGAGCATACTCTACTTACCAAGAATGGTGAATTGCTTCAAACCATACAAATTAATGGTATTCACTCTGAAAAAATCAGCAAGAATCTATTTAACTTGCGGGAAGTGGTTAGAGCAGCTATCAGGGATACTATTGACTGCAATAAATTTGCGTTCTGGATTCATACTATCAGAAGAAAGGATGATCTGGATGATGCGGCAGATTATAACAGCTTATTATCTGCGAATATCCATGATATCTGGAGGCGTAAAAACTATTGGCATGACAAGTTTGTAAACAGGCTTTATATCACAGTTGTTCATAGCGCACCCGAGCTTAAACTTAAGAATTTTAATTCATTGGTTAATTCACTTTCGCCCAATATAATAACCGGTTTTGAAGAAAAGTTTTTTGCTAAAGCTACTGAAAAATTAATCAAAACAGTCGATAGCATATTAGATGGAGTTAGCGAATATGGAGCTCAGAGACTGGGTATAAGAATGGAAGGCCAGGAGTGCTACTCTGACCCGATGTTCCTTTATCGTCGCATAATGCAATTAAATGAAGAAGATTGTCCGGTACCGGTTTCTGATATTTCATCTGCACTTGCATCACATCAATATGCTGTAGGAAGTGATAAAATTGAAGTGATAGGTGAGGACGGAAAGAAATTTGCTGCCTTGATGTCCATCAAGGAATATCAGGAAGTATCGTCTGAGGCTTTGGACAGGTTTTTGCAGATACCGGTAGAAATGGTTGCGACCGAGGTTTTTTACTTTGTTGAGCGAAATGAAGTTACATCAGTGTTTGAAGATCAGGATTATATACTGGGAGTAAGCGGTGACTCTGAACTTAAGCAGCTCAAAGGCCTGGATGTAATTATCAATGAAGCAGATGACGGAGTACGTTTTTGTCATCAGCAGATTTCTTTTATGGTGATAGGTGAGGATTTACACACTCTTGACCGGCAGGTCAAGCAGGCATCGGAAGCATTATCAAAAATTGGTATTGTGCATGTGCGCGAGGACATTAATCTTGAAAAAACCTTTTGGGCGCAATTGCCGGCCAATTTTTCGTTTTTATCACGCATGAGGCCAACAGTGCTTACTAATACCGCAGCACTTGCTTCTTTGCATAACTTTCCTACAGGCAATCAATATAATCCATGGGGTAGGTCGGTGACATTGCTTCGGACTGAAAAGGGTACGCCATATTTTATGAATTTTCACGACCAGAGTAATGTGGGTACCACCTGTATATTTGGTGAGTCAAAGGTCGGCAAGACAACCTTACTCAATTTTTTGATATCAGAAGCAGACAAGTATAATCCAACTACCATATATATAACAGATGATATGGATGCCGGATTATATATAAAAGCAAGGGGAGGTAAGTGGTTTCAGCGAGATAAAAATATAATTAATCCTTTGATGTGCGAAGATATAGAGGAGAATAGAAAATTCATGTTTGAATTTTTTAAGATAATTTCAAAGCATTATTTTGATCCCTTGCAGGATACTGAACTTAAACTTCTGGAGGCACTTAGCGAAATAGTGTTTACAATGCCGATAAAAGAGCGAAAATTATCTATGGTGATTCAAGCACTAAAGGATTCCGAGAAAGGTGGCACGGAGCTAAAAGCTCGCCTGGAAGTATATTTGCAAGGCGGAGCGTATCACGGTGTATTTGAGCGGGATACTCCTGTTGCCTTGCAGGAAGGTGGTCTTGTTGCCATTAATCTACAAAGTTTCGATGATGCTGCCTACACTAAGGCAAACTATCCGAAAGAGAAGAAGTTGATTGAGCAATTTGAGTATGACTTAAATACTATGCGAGCGGTGAAAGTAGCTGTGGTTTTATCAGCCCAGAATATTATGAGAAATGTTGGTCAGAGTCCAAAGATTTTTGTTGTAGATAATCTTTCAGAACTGATAAATCTTGCTCATTATGCAAGTTTTGTGACTAAGATTGCAGATGATATGACTGCAATTAACGGAGTATTTGTAAGTAGTGTGAATACAGATGCCTTGCAAAAACTCCATAAAAAAAATATCTCTCAGGAGTGGATTACGAAGGTGAATACGAGTTTTATTTTTCCGTCTGAAGTATCAGTTGTAGGCGTAGATAAAGTGTTAAGCCTGGATCAGGCTGAACTAAAAAAATTGTCTAAACTTTCTGTATCTTCCAGGATGTTTTTAATAAAGCAGGACGGTAAAACTATTGCATCTGAACTTAGTATAGGAGGACTGCCGGGTCTGACCAGATTATTTTGTTCCAGCAAGGATGAGAGAGAAATATATAAAGAAGTAATAAAAGAGTTTGGGGATGAAAAGCCGGATAATTGGGTTCAGGCATTCTATGAAGAACTTGAAAAATAAAGTATGATGAAAAGATAAGTGATTAAAAGAATAGCATTATTACTATTATTCTGGTGTTATTGTCCGGTAGCTCTTGCCGGTTTTTGGGACGCTGTTGGAGCATGCTTTACTGATCCATGTAATTGTGGCGACAGTAATAGTACAAGATATGAGAACTGGGATGGTCAAAGATGGAATAAGGGGAAGAAAAATACTCTTTGCCCGCCCTGGAATAAGAATGGTGGTAGAGACAATAATATTTGCCTAGTAAAAGCAAATTTTCCTGGTGCGGGAATTGGCTACTATGAAAATCTTTGTGGGGAGGAAACGCCTGAAAGTAGTTACTTTAATCCAAAAATCAGAGTAAGAGGGCAGCAATGTAATGCTGTTGCCTGCTGGACAACTAATAATACGCTGAATTGGGATGGAGAGTGCGTGACACTTGCAGGTGGTTACGGGTTGCCCTTGCATCGTATGTGCGCAAGAATTGCATTGCCAAGAGATGATATTAGAGGTTTTGCTCAGGATCCTGGATATACAAAAGATCAGCACTTGAATTTTGAGGGAGCAACTAAAAATGATGAGCCGATTTATGGTAATGATGGTACAGAAGTAGACTTGGATTCTCCTAAATTATGTATATATAAAGATCCATCTTTTTTTAGTTTTGAAGATGGATTCGATGTTATGGATTTAAATCCAAACAAGCAATCATTCCACAAAACATCTGAAACTCATCCGATTATTAAAGTTATTCAATTTTTTGTTGAGGCTGCTTCCGGTATGGCTCAGTCACCATTTGATTTATTATCTTCACTTTTTGGTCTTATGGATAATGGTGAAGATGGTGAAACAACTTTTGGCTCTGTTCTTAAGGATTTATTTTCTTTTTTAGGTGATATAATTGAATGGGTAGGTGATTTGCTTATTACGTTTCTTGATGAAATTGGGCAGATAAACCGGGCTGTTGACGATAAAGTTTATGGATGTGTGAATCTACCGCTTGGGCCATTTCCACCTCCATTTTGTGAGCAGGTTGCTCCGTTCTTTCAGGTGGCAACTACTCAAACAATTTGTCCTATAGGCGATGATGGTTTTCCTGTTGCGTCAGTTAGTGGAAAAGAATGTGTGGTTTCAAATGTTAATAATAACTTCATCAGGAATAGCTTGAGAGTAGGTTATGAAACTTTAGTTCCTTTATGCCCTAAGGGTGAGGAGGATCGCATGGCTACAGGTAAATGTGTGGTAATTGAAAACTTGGGCGCCTTTTCATCGGCGCAAGGTATACATGCTTCAACTGCCAGGAGAGATATAATAAAACATTGTGATGCTGCTGCTGACGGAGCTTTATGCGTTCGTACTGTGCTTCCACATCGATGTAGTGTTGCAAGTAATGGTTGCCAAGATGGATTTAGGATAGTTTATGGAACCAAACTTGGCAACAGCTTAACACCAAAACCATATTTTCAAGATGATTTAGCTGATTGTCCAAGTAGTTCAAGTGCTACCTGTCAGGTTATATGGGGTATTAATACTGGAGAATTTGTTGATATTACTCTTAGCTTTCCAAGCATTCAAACTGCTTATGATATATCTCCTTTAACTAAAAACTTTACACTTGTGGATAAAGGCGGCAGAACAGCTTCTTTTCATGCATCCATTGTACGAATTCCTGGATTTAACTCAAATTATTCATTTACTCAGGAAACGAATCAATTTTGTGTATTTGAAGGAGATTTTGTAGTTGGCTGCAGGGATCGTGCCCCACATTCCAGACCTAAAATATACGACTGTGGTAGTGCAGTAGTACCTGGTATCAGTTGTACAACCAGTTATTTTGCCCCTAAATTTATTGTATCTTATAAGGAAGGCGGCGATGAAACTTCCGCACTTATTGAACCGCAATCTGTTTATAATGTTTTAAGTACTATAAACAGCGTGGTTAATTTGGCAGGCGATGCATTTAGTTCTTTTGTTACTGATGATACGTTTGCTGTTAAGCCTTTTTCAGGAGCTAATTCGCCAAACCCTGCAAGCCTCTTTGGCATTTATCAGGATAATATTTTGCCGGTGGCAGGTTCAACTGTAAACCCGGATGCAGTATATTTAAGTGGTCTTGAATATATAAACGGCTCATATCATTTAGGTGGTAAGTATGCTTGTTTAGAAAGTGAAGGTTTGCAAAGATGTCCTGATAATCCCAAGATGTGTGTGCTTACTAAATTATTAAATAAAGATGTAGTTAAGTGTAGTACTGTTACTAGTAAATCGGTGCAGCATGTTGGTTTAAGTTTGTGTACAGCCGGTCAGGCGATCAGTTGTCCTGTGGTGGATTCCATGACAAAAACCGCCGGTGGTACTGTTAACATCAGAGATTGTGGGAGCTATACAAAATGTTATGACGGAAATGTTGAGTTATGTAAGATTAGTACTGATCCTTCAGATCGCTATGATCCAAGTGCATCCCTAGGTCAAGTATTGTCCGATAGTCAATATTATGATCCGTCTGCGTCATCTGGTTATGCAGGTAGTCCTTCTGGAGTGGCTATAAATTACGACGCTGATCAATATGGTTTGCGAAGTAAAACAGCAGTTGAAATGGGACTTTGTACCACTATTCCTCAGGCTACTTGTGCTGCGCAAAATGACTATTCTGAGGATAATGGTTACGCTCGTTGGCCATCAGTTGCACTTGGTGAGATTTCAAGAGGAAGCTGCAGGCCAGGGTGGCATGCAGTTCGGCCTCTCAAAAGACATTGTATACCATTTTCAGATACGCAAACATTTGGATTTGAGCCTCTATATAGAGTCAAGTATAGTGCATTGGGTATACCTTATAATGAATATACTGACGTGAAGTGTGTTAAGGATGATTGATGCGACTCTAATGCATAGGAATAAAGATCGAATTTAGGAAAATTATCTGGTTGCTATATCTGTAATACTATCGGCCTGGTATCTGAGGGGTAATACGGATGTCAATGTGATCTTGTGCCAGAAGTGCTGGAACGTTTCCTTATAGTGCCAGAAGATTTTGGTGGAATCCTATTTTGACTGTGATCTTTGCTATGTAATACTTCTCCAATATCATGAGCTTTTTTGGCTATTTGTTTGTCAAGTTTTTTAGCATCTTCCTTTAAGCATTTTATGTCCATTTTTCTTTGTTCGGCACTAATAGTTTTGCCTTTTGTATCTGTTCTTGCAGTTAGTACAAAATCATCTTTTGTAACTACTTTGGTCTTTACTACTGGAGCTTTAGTTGCAGCTTCTGTGTTTTCTTTTCGTACAGCTGTAGTAAGCCCAGAATGCTTCTTTACTTCTGGATTGTAGTTACTATAAGGGTTAAGTGCATCCTTGATACCATGCCATATTTTCTGCACCATAGTCTCCTGTTTTGGTACAAGGGGACTCTTGCTACTTATGTCTTTTAAATGTTCCTGAAATTTCTCCTGGATTTTAGCGTCGCTAAGTCTATAAAAATCGTCCTCTTTAAGCACAGATACAAGTGCTTGAGCATCATTTTGGATTGCTTGTGTTTGTTTGCGTAATTCTTCAATATTAAGATAAGATGCACCGTCTTTATCCCTTCCGGAGTTAATTAAGTCTACCAATTGTTCTTGAGATCCTTTATGATGCAATAAGTGTTCTGATAGCATCTTGGTAAATTTTTTTGTACTATCTAAATATCCTAGCAATTTTCCGGTACTATCAATTACTTCAAAACCACTTTTTACTTTTTCTACAGTGTCTATACCTGTTTTAACGCCATTAACAGCATGTATTCCTTTGATTGGGTTCATAGCAACAGTTGCAATATCAAGTCCAGTATTTATTACTTCTATAATTTTTCGTACCCTGCTTAGAGAGCGGTTATATTTTAGGGGCTTACTATTACCTGTTTGATTGATATTTAATAGAGTTAGACGATCGCGTACTACTTCTAATTTTGGTTGCAGGTCTAATGTTTTTTGTCTGACATATAGTGCCGTTGCATAGTCAACTAACGCACCATTTTCGATATCCAGGCTATGTGTTTTTATTGCTTTTTGTGTATCAAGCCCAGTTTTAACAAGTTTAACTGTTAAAACAACAGCAGCTATTGCTATAGGTGTCGCACCTCCTGTTACTATCCCCAGAGCCAGGCCGATTCCGGCAATAGCAAGTGCTCCCGTGTTACTTACTATCCCTTTATAGACGTTCTTTGCCCCTTGTTTTATTCCGTTCCAGGCTCGCTGATACCATTTCATATAGTATATTTAGTGTTTAGGTATTTCTCCAATTTATTCTATAATGGACTTAGTTCTGACACTAGAATTGTTATCTTGCCTGGAGCTTGTTTTCTTTGCCTTGTTGTAAAGTGGTATTTTCTAGTAGTACTTAAAAATCAAGATCGGAATATTCTGCAGGTGGTGTAAAGCCGGCGATACGGTCTTGAAGTATAGGCTGGAAAGCTGGCCTTGATTTGATGATGGAATACCATTGTTTGATAGTTCCCCAGCTATCCCAGTTAATCTCGCCAAAATAATCAACTACTGAAATCTGGCCTGCGGCAGCAATATCTGCGCAGGATATTTTCTCAGAAACTATGTAGGTGTTTTTCTCTAAAAGGTTGTTTAAGAATCTCAAATGCTGGAAGAGGTTAGATTTTGCTGCCATTATAAAACTGCTCCTTGGGCCGCCAAGGTGCATTAATAGTCGGATCATTTTTTCATCAATCAACATTTTGCTGACTTCACGGTAAAATTTTTCATTAAACCAACTAATATATTTTCTAGTTTCGGCGCATTCGATGGGATCCTGAGGCATGAAGTAGAAATCCTTAAGAATTTCTCGCATGTATTCGATAATAGAATAAGTTCCTACCAAGGCGTATTCAGGATTTTCAAGCTTTAATACCGGAAGACTGCCGGCTGGGTTAATCTTTATAAATTCTTTCCTCCTTGTCCAGTAATCTTCCTTTAACATGCTGAATTCCATGTCAAATTCCTTTAAATAGACTCGTACTTGTCTTGACAGGGGGCATATAGGATGATGATATAATGTTTGCATTGTTCCATAAATTTGCAAAAATAAAGCAAGAGATGGTCTATAAGCCGGATTCTGTATAGTTCGACAGACTAGTGTCAAACTACTGCAGTTATTTATCTAGGATAAATGTTACCATTTACCTCAAGCAACCTACCCGTGTGATATCTGACTATAGACAAGTCAGGAACAAATGTTCGATCACACCTATTTGGTCTTGCTCCCGATGGGGTTTACATATGCGACTCCTGTCACCAAGCGTCCGGTGCGCTCTTACCGCACCATTTCACCCTTACCTTAAAAGGCGGTATAATTTCTGTTGCACTTTCCCTGAAGGAAATCTCACGATTTCCCCCGCTGGTCATTACCCAGCATCGTGTCTATATGGAGTCCGGACTTTCCTCGTGTTCATTATAATGAACACGCAACTGCACGACCATCTCAAGTGCTGATTGTATTATGTTTGGTGATAGCTGTCAATGCTTGCACTTAGTGAATTTCTTGCCAGTTATTGCCGGCATGTACTTCAACTTTTGTTTTAACATCAAGAGTAAAACTATTTTCCATAACTGATTTTATCAATTTTGCAGCTTTCTCTACTTCTGTTTCTGGTGCTTCAAAAATTAACTCATCATGGATTTGAAGAATCATTTTAGTTTGCATGGCTCTGGTGGCTAGCTCTTTATCTAAAGTGATCATTGCCATTTTAACAATATCTGAAGCAAGGCTTTGCATTGGGGCATTGATGGCAGCGCGTTCCCCAAATGATCTTAAGGCATGGTTTTTATCATTTATGGTTGGGAGAAAGCATTTTCTGCCAATTAAATTTGGCACAAAATCATTTTCCTTGGCAAACTCGATAGTTTCACTCATGTATTTTTGAATACCAGGATATTCCTTGAAATATTTTTCAATATAGTCGCTTGCTTCTTTTCGCGAGATATTTAGTTGTTTTGCTAATCCAAAGGCACTTATACCATAAATTATACCGAAATTAATAGCCTTGGCTCTGCGGCGAATCTCAGGGGTAATTTGATCAAGCGGAATGTTGAAAATTTGACTGGCAGTTTGGGCATGAATATCTTGATCTTCATCAAAAGCCTGTTTCAATGAGCTGATATTTGCCACATGGCTGAGTATTCGTAGCTCAATTTGTGAGTAATCAGCAGAAATCAGCTTGGTTCCAGGGGAAGCTATAAAAGCTGCTCTTATGCTGTTTCCTTCTTCGCTACGCGTTGGTATGTTCTGTACATTTGGATTAGTTGAACTTAAGCGACCGGTGCTAGTTGCAGCTTGTAAGAAAGTAGTATGTATCCTATTGGTTCCAGGGGCGACCTGTTTTGGCAAGGTATCTGTATAAGTATTTTTAAGCTTGGTAAAGTGACGGTATTCAAGCAGTAAATCTGCTATTTCATAGCCTTCTTCCTGAAGCTGTTCAAGAACATTTGCACTAGTGGAATAGGACTTGGTCTTGCTAGTGGTTTTAGCAAAAGGCAACTGCATTTTTCCGAACAATATTTCTCCTAGCTGTTTTGGCGAAGCAATGTTGAACTCTTCACCGGTTATTGCAAAAATCTGTTTCTCAAGATTAGTGATTTTTCTGGCAAATTCTGCAGATAGTTTTACTAAGTGATTTGTATCAATTTTTACCCCTACCTGTTCCATTTTATGCAAGATGTAACATAGTGGCAGGTCAATGTCCTCATATAAATGTAGAGCTTTATTGTTAAAAAGTTCGTAAGTTAGCTGTCTGTAACAATCTAAAAAACAGGCAGTTAGTTCTATTGCGTTCCTGTCATTGTCATTCTGCTGATGCCCGTTATAATGCTGCACCAAGCCTGCAAGGTCTTTAGGTTTTTTTCCTGCACTTAAGATGTAATCCATGATCTGCAAATCATCAAATGACTTCAGATTGCAGCAACATAATCTTAATAACTCTTTCATGTTATAAGTGATTTTTTTTATAGAGCTATCCTCAAACAAATCGTGAAGCTGCTGATTGAAATTAATGGATGCGGATTTGGAACTTGTGTATGAGAATAAGTCAGAAATTTCGGATGACTGTTCTTTATAAGGTACCAGATATAAATCACTGCCTGCTGATAGAACAATAGAAGTGCCGCTTTGGGTGTATTGAATGTTTACTGCCAGTTGTCCTGAAATTTTTACTTCATTGATGAGTAATTGCAGTTGATCGGCTTTTGTTACCTCAACTACAGACCCCTTGGATTGTTTATGAGTAGGGGCATTTTCCGGCACTTCCTGAATTTTGACACTAAATAAGTTTTCAATTCGTTTATTCAATGACTTGAAACCATGTTCATTTAAAAAATTTGAGATTTTTTCAGTTTCGGGAGGATTCCAGTGAAAATTTTCTATATCCTGATCTATATCAACATTGTGATTTAATCCCACTAATTTCCATGATATCAGTGCATCTTTGCGATATGTTTTTAACAATCCCTGTAAGCGCACATTTTTTACCTGGTCAATTGAGGCTAGCACATTTTCAAGGTCTCCGAACTGGTTAATCAGAAGTGCAGCAGTTTTCGGTCCGATACCGGCAACGCCTGGAATGTTGTCCGAGCTATCTCCCATTAATGCCTGCACTTCACGCACTTTCAAAGCTCCAACACCAAACTTGGCAAAGATATCTTCGTTTGTTATATATTTTGATTTGGCAGGGTCGTACATTCCTACATGTTCATTCACCAGCTGCATCAAATCTTTGTCAGAAGAGATAAGTATTGCAGATTTTTTTAAAGCGGTTGCCCTATCTGCCAAGGTCGCAATAATATCATCGGCTTCAAAACCTTGCTTGGATAGACAGGTGAAGTTTAGAGCCTGCGCAGCAGTTTGCACTAATTTCAATTGTACGATCAGATCATCCGGCGGTGGCGGGCGATTTGCCTTATAGTCTTTGTAGAGATCATGCCGGAAATTTTTTCCTCCGTGGTCAAGAACGATTACAGCATGTTCCGGTTTGAAGTCATTGATCAGTTTAATCAACATCGAAGTGAAGCCATAAATTGCTCCAACCGGCATTCCTGAAGGGGAGCTAAGTGGTGGCTGTACATGATAGGCTCTGAATATAAAACCAAAGCCATCGATGATTAATAATGGTTTTGTCTCTCCAGGGTTTATCATGGCATCTTAGTCCTTATCAATTAGAGAATTCACGTTTGCTAGCTCATTTTGGGTGTTTACACCTACTACCAGATTATGATCAGCCGATTTAAAGTAAGATACTTTTTCACCATGCGAGGCGCAAATTTTTATTATTTCAGTTAAGTATAATTCTTTTGCAGAAGTTTCCGGATCAACTATCAGACACTCATCTATATATTTATCGAGAATGCCTGGGGCAAAAGCCATAATCCCCGAATTACACAATGTTATTTTCTTCTCCTGGTCATTTGCAAATCTGGTCTCAACTATGCGTTTAAAATTGCCATTTTCGTCTACGACAATTCTCCCATATTGATTAGGTTTATCATATTCAAAAGCAAGAGTAGCAGCTTTTGAACCTGTTTTTTGCAGATGCTCAAAAAGACCATTAATGATATTGGGTGTAATTAATGGATTATCTCCATATATTACACCAATCAATTGCTCCGGATCAAACAAATTCTTTGCCATTGCCGTGGCATGTGCGGTTCCAAGCTGCTTTTTCTGGTGTATTAATTTACAGCGATCCTTAAAGTTTGGCAAATAAGGTTTCAGATGCTCGGAATACACTAAGACTAAATCATCAGTAACTTGTTTGCAGTTACTTATTACACGTTCTAACATAGGGATGCCGCCGACTTCATGCATTACCTTTGGTATGTCGGAGTTCATTCTGCTACCTTTACCGGCAGCAAGTATTATTAATTGCCTATTCATTTTTATCTAGCTATTCATTGGATAATTTATCGAACATTTCTTCAGATAGATCGTAGTTACCGAACACTTTTTGCACATCGTCGTTTTCTTCAAGTGCATCAATAAGCTTTAGAAGCTTTATCGCTCTTTCTTCATCCTCAATCAAGATTGTATTTTGCGGTTTCCATTCTATTCCAGATTCTATAGGCATTCCATATTTGTTGCTCAAATATTCAAGACAATCTGAAAATGACTCAATATCGGTATAGATAAAATGCTCCACGCCTTTTGATTCAACATCACTAGCACCAGCTTCAATTGCACTTTCCATCATTTCGTCATCAGGTGCAGTGCTGCGTGCATACTCAATTCTGCCAACTCGATCAAACATAAAACTTACGCTGCCGGATTCACCTAAATTACCGCCATGTTTGCTAAAAGCCGTGCGTACGTCTGATACAGTTCTGTTTTTATTGTCCGTTAAGGTCTCGACTATGATTGCAATGCCTCCAGGAACAAAGCCTTCATATCGAATTTCTGTATAATTATCTGTATCTGATGGATCAGATGCCTGAGCTAGTGCTTTATCAATTCTATCTTTGGGAAGGTTTTGACTTCGGGCAGCAGAAATTGCAGATCTAAGACGTGGATTGTTGTTTATATCAATGCCGCCAATTTTGGCAGCTGTGATTATTTCCCGCACCAGTTTGGTAAATAATTTTGCTCTTTTTTTGTCCTGCGCACCTTTTCGATGCTGTATATTTTTGAATTTGGAATGTCCTGCCATTACAATAATATAGTGTACTTAATTTTAAATATTTTTATTGTAGAGAATAACTATTATAAGGCAAGTAATAATAGTTTTAAGTAAGTTGGTTATATAGTGTCCAACTCCGTATTCTCAGCAGACGTTAATCTCTGCGCAGAATGTATTTTGCATTTGCCGTTTTTCTCTTGTAGGCGGATGCAAGTTTCTTGCTCAATTATTTAGGCGCTTTTTATAGTAAAATTGTATTAAATTTATTGACTGGTATCCAATTTAGGCCTATTAGTTTACAGGTTTTGTTTAGTAATAAATTCTGGCGCAATTGTTCTGGATTACCATGTTCTTACTTACAAAAACCATGATGTTGACATTAAAAGTAATTGTAAAATGTATGACGAGTTAGTGGCGTTTATGCCGCATTTTTATTTTATTATACAAGGTGTGGTCATCACGCTTAAATATAGTATAGTGGCGGTTTGCTTAGGGTTAGTCATAGGCACTTTGCTAGCTATCTGTAAGATAGTGGATGTGAAAGCTTTAAGGCTTTTCGCACACGGATATACATCCGTGTTTAGAGGCACTCCGCTATTGATTCAGTTAATGATAGTGTATTTTGGTCTACCGGGGTTACTTGATGTAAAACTTAGTGTTTTTGCAGCCGGAGTGCTGGCTTTTTCGTTTAATTCCGGAGCATATGTTTCAGAGATTATAAGAGCAGGAATTAATGCGGTAGATAAAGGTCAGATAGAAGCCGCAAAAGCACTTGGAATCCCGCCTATACTGCGTATGAAGGATATCATAATACCGCAGGCATTTCGTAAGATTCTACCGGCTTTAGTAAATGAGCTGATAAATTTAATAAAGGAGTCGGCATTAATTTCAATCATTGGTGAGATGGATTTGATGCGTAGAGCGCAGGTAGTGTCTGCAGAGACCTATACATTCTTTACGCCGATGTTAACAGCAGCAGCAGCGTACTATGTTCTGGTGCTAATCATCAGTAGTTTTGCAATGGTTTTGGAAAAAAGGTTGGCATTATGATTGTTCTTGAGAACGTGACGAAGAAATTCGACGATCATGTTGCAATCAAAGATGTTAATCTGACTTTTGATAAAAGAGAAACCGTCGTTATTATCGGCTCTTCCGGGAGCGGTAAATCAACCCTGCTTCGCTGTATCAATAACCTGGAGAATCCAACCAGTGGCAATGTGGTGATCGATGGTAAGAAATTAACCAGACGTAATAGAGGCAGATTATGTTTTAAGATTGGTATGGTTTTTCAGCAATTTAATCTTTTTCCTCACATGTCTGTATTGGATAATTTGGTATATGGTCCGCAGAACGTACTGAGTAGAAGTAAAATTGAAACCGAAAAAAAAGCACGTAAATTACTGGAGAAATTTGGTATATTAGAGAAAATTGATGCCGCACCGCTTGATCTTTCTGGTGGACAGAAGCAAAGAGCAGCGATTTGTAGGGCACTGATGATGAATCCTGAAACCATGCTTTTTGATGAACCAACCTCTGCGCTTGATCCGGAAGTGGTAAAAGATATTATCGAAATTATCAATGATTTAAAGAATCAGATGACCATGGTAGTTATTACTCACCATATAAAATTTGCAAGAGTAATTGCTGATCGGATAATTTTTATGGATAAAGGCTTGGTGCTTGCAGATCAACCGGCTGATGAATTTTTTAGTAAACCAGACTCTCACCGAGCCAAGTTATTTCTGGCTAATGTGGGTGACCTAATGTAGTTTATGCAGAATCTGGCTTATCAAAAACCTTGAATACTGTTCTAAAGTCCTAAAAATTTCATGTATATAAATAAAGCTTTAAGTTGGTATCATCAAATTCCTATATATAGATAT
>Ga0209345_10004177_pt1 | contig 14155 bp, 13 predicted proteins | sample Cruoilmetagenom7_FD_187294 | JGI IMG/M metagenome (GOLD analysis project Ga0209345, IMG submission 187294) | Oil polluted marine microbial communities from Coal Oil Point, Santa Barbara, California, USA - Sample 7 (SPAdes) (version 2) | ecosystem: Environmental > Aquatic > Marine > Oil seeps ... | reverse complement strand
ATTAATATTTATGCAGCTTTATTAGTCAACAATGTTTCTAATTATTATCTCTTAAAGAGTGTTAGTGAACTTGGCAACATATTAAACACTTTTGGAATTGGCATGAGTATGGTTAGTACTTATGCAGCAAATTATACCTTTGTTTCCTATTGCAATACAGGGGTTCTTGCCTCTGCTGACTGGTTTGTAGCAAAATATGTTTTGAATATCCCTGATGTCAGGGTGTATGATGGTTCTATGGCTGAATATACAAAAAGTAACTTACCTATAGTCACAGAGGCGCCTGAAAGTCTTACCCCTATTTATGATTATGTGGGTGGTTGTTAATATTAGTTAGTATAACAAAATACAGGTCTTGAGATAGGCGATTTTGTATAAGTATGTATATAATATTTTTGGAGGGCTCATATTGCTATGTGCCCTTTTTTTTATATATAGTTATATTTATGCTGGTGATAAGTCTGAAAATATTGTGATTGCTTCATCTTACTCAACCTGTGTGGACTGTCACAGAGGGATTGAACAAGTATCTGATAATCATGATATACCTTGTGTGGACTGTCACCGAGGCGACAACCTGGAAAAAGATAAAGATAAATCTCATATAGGTATGCTTGGAGGAAGAAATCCATCTTCCCCTGATACCTGGGATATAGCCTGCAAAAACTGCCATCAATATCAAGTGGACAGGGTAAAAACAACAATAATGTTTACAAATACTGGTATGATAAAAAACACTATGCTTGCCTGGGACAAGTTCGATGAAGAAAAATATGGGACGAGAGAACTGGAAAGCTATGATGAAAATGGGGTTAAAATAAATTTAAAACCTGTAAAAGATTTGAATAATATTGCAGGAGAAGTTTATAGGAAATTTTGTTCAGGATGCCACATAGGATATGACAGATGGTGGGGTTACCGTTCACATCATTCCTCAGGGTGCGCAGCATGTCATTATACTCACACTGCAAAAGGGGTATATGAAGGGGGAGACGAACAATTAAAAGGTAAAAAGGGATATCCTGTAAGCCATGCATTAAATAAATTGCCGCCTGATGATGTATGTTTTAGATGTCATAATAGAAGCGGACGGATATCACTTTCCTACGAAGGGCTCGTTGATGGCAACAATTCACTTGTCCCCACAGATGGAGTTCTGCCTGGCCCTGGGCTAATCAGTGGCATAAGAAATGCTTATCATATTAAAGCAGATATTCATAAAGAGTTTGGGATGGAATGTATAGACTGCCATACATCAAGGGATATTATGGGAGATGGGTACGTTTATGAGAATATGTATAATCAAACTGAAATCTTATGTGAAGACTGTCATGGAACTTATACTAAACTTCCTCTCTATGAAAAGATAGTGCAAGAAAATGATTCCGCTTTGATAGAATCAAGAAATTACAGTGTAAAAATGGAATATGGTATGGATATGGTATTGACTTCGAAGGGGAGTAAATACTCCAATGTTTTTTATGATAAAGGGAAATATTTCCTGGCTACAAAGAGGAAAGGTGAAATATTGGAAATTAAGACAATAACAGGGTCAGATGAGCATACTATTGTTGGCCATGAAAAACTTGAATGCTATACATGCCACTCTCAAGCGGTGCCGCAATGTTACGGTTGTCACACTACATATGATGAACGAAAGCAGATGAATGATCTTATAAAATTAGAGAAAACAGATGGGTTATTTACCGAAACTGAAGATATAAGAACACTGTATCCCTACCCCCTTGCAATTAATCAGAGAGGCAAAATATCTCCTGTTACGCCAGGGTGCCAGACATTTTTAACTGTCATTGATAAAGATGGAAATAAAGTGCTGGATGAATTTGTCCCTCAGTATAGAGGGACAAAACAATTCAAGTTTGCTCCTTTTTATTCACATAACACAGGGAAAACTGCAGTAGGATGCTCAGAATGTCACGGGAACCTTTATTTTGCGGGCTTTGGACAGGGATTGGTCTCCGTCTTGGATAAAAGTATAAAGAGTGCTATTCTTTGTGATACATGCGACAAACCATTAGATGCATTTTATTATATGAGGAATGGGCAGTTATCAAGTACATCTGATATTGTAAGGGAAAAATCCAGACCATTGAACAGTAAAGAATTAAAATCTTTATTTAAAGCAAATCAGTGCATTGTATGCCACGATAAGGGTGATAAAAAAATATATGGGAGTAAAATTGATTATAAAATACTTGATGACTGCCTTGACAGGTTTCCTCCTGACAATAACGGTAGCAATTAAATTCGTCGCAGCAGAGGACTGTTTTGAATGCCACAAAGATATTGTAGTGGCAGGAGCACACAAAAATCAAACATGTACTAGTTGTCACAAACAAAATTTAGACCATTGTTCATCATCAGCTATACTTACTGGGTCAGCTGATAGTGTCACCTGTTTTGAATGTCATCCTGAATATAAAAATATGATTAATAATACAATGGTTACCAGGAAACGGGAAAAAGTTATTGTAGATCAAGCTTTTTCAAAAGTAGATAGAAATTTTTTTGATAAAAATTGCAATGGTTGTCATGTAAAAAACTGTACGGATTGTCATAGCCAATCTAATGATGTACACAATATTACCCTGCCAGAAAATGATAAATGTTTTACATGCCACAGAGAATATTATATTGGATTGGATTACAAAGGGATGGCATTACGTGAAGATCATGAACGGTATCAGAGGGGAATTAAAGATAGGAATGATTATTATTTGAAGATGTTGCCTGATGTTCATTATGAGAAGGGATTAAAATGTAGGGATTGCCACTCAATGGGTAGTCTGGCGGAAGGTAAAAAAAGTTCTGCCGCATGCATAGATTGTCATGAAGAGTTAGATATGACAATAGTTGAACATTCTATAAAACCTCATATGGAAAAACTTGAATGCTACACATGTCATTCTGCATGGACTTCACAGGAATATGGGACATTTTTTATTCAAATTATAGACAGTAGTGTGAGAAAATATTACAGGTGGATTAAGCAGATTAGTGAAGAATATGTAAAGAGCAGTTTCCTAAAAGAATATAACCATCCTCCCATAGGGTTAAATGATAAGGGACTTTATTCACCAATAAGACCGGAATTTATTTTTTTCCATACTAAAATTGTAAATAATCAGATTTTGGGAAAAGAAAATAAAATGATAGGAGCTAACTGGAAAGCGCTGTTTCCACACACTATAAGAAAAGAATCGGTATCCTGCGACAGTTGTCATGATAACAGGAAACGTTATATTTTACTTGACGATGAGACTGATATATATAATATTGGAAAAGATAATATAAAGGAGCTTGATTCATTTTACTCCAGTCAGGGGCAAAAAGTTATTAATGGTAAATTTGTTGATAATGAGACCTATACAAAAATAATATATAGAAAAAGTAAGTTATATATCTTAAAGTATATTGAAAAATGGAAAAAGATAGAATCCCTTTTAGAAGGGTCAGAAGAAAATTAATAAAATATCTCCTTTTTATAATTTCAGGGACATTATTTTATAAGTTTCTTGAATTTCCTTCTGGTAAAAGTAACATATTGTTGAAAGTGAATAAATCCATTATCCCTGAAAATGGAGTAATCATATTTAAAGATAAAAAAATAGGTATTATAAAGTATTCAGGGGCAATATCTGTTCTTGATATAGCCTGTACTCATCTTGGCTGTACATTGAATACAAGTGAAGAAAAGTTTGTTTGTCCGTGCCATGGGAGTGAATTTGATATAAATGGTAGAATATTAAAAGGTCCTGCGACAAGAGATTTAAACAAGATGCGTTTTGCTGATAGGGGGGAAAAGATTATAATCTATGAAACATAATCTATTTATAAAGACCTTTGCACGTGAAGAAGGTAGACTACTAGAGGTTATACAAGTAATAAACAAGAGATAAAGATTTACTTTGAACAGTTTGGGTACGTGGTCTTTGCCATGGACGACAAAAACAGTAAAAGCCTCTAAAACATTACACGATGTAATGTGAGAATGAGATGAAAAGCAAATCTTTATTTCGTAATCTGTTAGTTCTTGAATAATGACTGTTTAATATTTACCCTGCAAATGTCTATTATATATTGAAAATTAACCAACTTATCATTGATTTCTTATCTATTATTATAGATTTTTTATAGAGTAATTTTATATATAGGATAAATTATTGACAAAAGAATTTATAAAACATTTATTCCCAAGGGTTGTTCTTAAAGATAACCTTAAGATAAGTTATACACTATGCCTGGGGGGATTGTCTTTTGTTGCCTTATTTGTACTGACAGTTACAGGTATTTTATTGATGTTTTACTATCAACCTGAGAAGAGTGCAGCTTATAACTCTATATTATTTATTGAAGAAAATATTTTCTTAGGAAAATATATGAGAGACTTGCATAAATTTGCCACCCATGCATATCTTATACTTGTTTTTGGGCATACTTTAAGAGTTATTTTAACTGGCGCATATAAATTTAGGACATATAACTGGATGATTGGAATGATATTGTTATTTCTTTCCATTTTTGAGGCTTATACCGGTTATCTTCTTCCTATGGATCAATTGGCTTTATGGGCTACTCAAACAGGCATGGAGCTTTTTAGAAGTGTGCCGTTTGGTGATGTGATAAGAAATATTTTGGTCCCTGACAATGTAGGAGAATCTATGACACTGCTGAGGTTCTATGTGTTGCATATAGTTGTAATACCCGCAATAACATTTGTACTCATTATGCTGCACTTTTACAGAATAAGGAAGGATAGGGGGATACTCCCATATCTGTAAAGCATGTAAAAAGCGACCCTTATTTTTTTAATTTAATTATATGGTCATCTATTATTGGTATTGTTATATTATGTGTGCTTGGGTATTTTATTGGCGCTGATCTCCAGGAACCTGCAAATATCAGCCAGGTGCCAAATCCTGTAAAATCTGCCTGGTTTTTACTTTGGATACAGGAAATTGTAAGCTATTCAGTTTATACGATATATATTATTATATTTTTATTTGTAATATTTTTCTTTTTACCCTATTTATCAAAAAAATCAAAAAATGAAATTGCAGAATGGTTTGGAAAAGACAATAAAATCATTTCTCTTTTTACCATCATTATTTTACTTATTATTATTGCGTTAACTATTATTGCATTTTTCTTTAGAGGAGAAAATTGGGAACTCGTTTCTTTATTATGTTTCTAGTTATTACGCTATGCTCCACCTCTTATGCAAGAGAAAATAGATGTCTTAATTGCCATGAGGAACATTATCCAGAATATGGAATATGTACAAGTTGTCATAGAGGCATAGATAAAACCTCAAGAGAAGAGATAGCGCACCATATGCTTATTGAGGGGAAATATAGCTATTTTAGGATAAAGGAAGATACAAGAGTAAAAGAAGGAGGAAAAATTATAGATGATGGTGGTTGTCGCAGATGCCACACAATCGGTAATACTGGTTCTCTTTTAGCATCTAATCTAGACATATCTGTAAATAAAAAAGAGATTAATGAATTGATATTAAATCTAACAGAACCAACTGCTTATATGCCTAATTATTACTTTACGGACACCCAAAAAATAGCTGTTGTAAATACCCTGTTAAACAGGGGCTTTGGGTTTGATTTTAGGTCAGGAGATGATTACACCCTTGTCCATCTTAATGAAAAGACAAGTGGAAATTTATTTAGTGATAAATGTGGAGGTTGTCATATGATGTTGTCGAAAAATTATGGTGGGTTAGGTCGATATAACATTGGTCCGAATCTTAGTGGCTTGTTTAGTGATTTTTTCCCGCATATAAATGATGTAAAAAGATGGACTACAGAAAATATAAAACAATGGTTAAAAAATCCGAGGGATATTAAAAAAAATACCCTTATGCCTAAAGTCGAACTAAATGAGGAGGAGTTGGATAATATTATCAGAATTATGCAGTAGCTTTACAAATATAATTAGTTGATAGTCCATGAAAAATATTGTCAAAGACTGTTAATAGATCAAAAATTGACAATTATTACAAAAAGATTTGTTCATGGGTGATTATTTAAGTGCATACTCCGGGATTCCATCACCGTTTAGTTGTAATCTATTAAAGTAAGAGGGTGTTTTTTTACCTAATAGTTTATCAACGTAGAGGCGGGCAAGATATTGCCCTAGCATAAATCCTTGACCTCGCAGTCCCAAAAATAGTCCCAATTCAGGATCTATAATCATTCTTGGTTCCACATAATATCCTGACCAGACAGCCTGGAATCCTATGGAAGATAGTTCTGGTAACCAGTCAACAAATGTTTCTGAAACTATTTCTATAAATCCACGTGAATTAATTTTTTGGTCTTTAGCTGTTTCTAAGGGCTCAATAAGAGGGGAGGCGCAACCAATTATTTGACCTGTTTCTGCTAACTGTTGTCCATAAACAGCAATAAATCCTTTGCATGTGCTACGGTCTATTATCATTGGTAGTAACTGGTTTTTAATGCCCATTCTTGGAAGTCTTCTTGTTATAAAAGCTTGATGTTTAACATGATAAAGATCTGTTTTTATCCCAAGTGTAGAGGCAAATTTACTGCCTTCCACCCCTAAGGCGTTAATAAAGCGTTTTGTATGAAATTTTTCTATATTATGATCATGTGTTTCCACCGTTATTTTGTAAATATCCTTCTCTTTCAGAACATCTATTATCTTGTAATCTTCCAGTATGGTCCCACCATTATTTATACCAATAGTACGGATCAAATCTATTACACGTCCTGGAGAAGCCTGCCAGCAATTACGTGCAATAAGAGCTGCAACATATTTATCCAATTTTGGATTGATAAAGGGAGATATTTCTCTAGTAAAGTCTTTAGGTTCAATCATGTATGCATCAGAGAACACCATGGAGTCTTCAAGAATTTTGGCAATTTTTTCATTATGAGCAAATGTTATATATTGGGTGGGCTGGTAATAAATATTTTTTATTTGTTGAAGTTTTTTGAATATTGCTTGATTATTGTGAGCTATTTCTGAAAGCTCGGGTAAGCTAAAATTAGGTCTGCCACCCGCAATATTACGCCAGGAAGATCCATATAAATAATTTGCCATTACAGGTTTTAAGCCTTCTTCTGAAAGGTATCTAAAAAGTGCGCTGCCACCTATTCCTCCACCTGCTATGAAAACGTCTATTGTGTTAATTTGAGGTTTGTGTGTGCCAATATTTGTTATAACCTTATCTTTTACTTCACTGGGATATGATTCCCCCATCTTTACCATACTTGACAGGGGAGCTCTGGGAGAAGGTTTCCCTACCAATGAAATATCTCTTTCCAATAGCAGCCCGTTAAGTCTTTTAAAACATCTTTTTCCTCGACAGGCTCCCATACCAAGACGTGTTGTATGTTTTATTTCATCTATAGAAATATATTTACGATCTCCTATAATATTTAAAATTTCATCTAATTTAACATCCTCACAATGGCATATGTATGTTTTTGCTTGGGTTACTTGATGTGATGTTAGCTTTAGCTCTTCGGGATATTTTTCTTTAGGAATAAATCCTCTAATATCCAGCATATCTTTTCCTGTAAGCATTGTTGGTTTTATACGAGCAAGATTTGTGTTATTGGGTTTGGATATTATTTTTTGTATAATTCCCTGGTCAATCACATGACCCTTATTATCTACCAGATAGATTTTTAATCCATCCTCATAGTCAAACTCCAAGGGTAAGGTTATGATGTTATGTCTTAAATCATAGCCAAAAATTGCCAGACCTGGGCATTGGTAAACACATTCCATACAGCCTACACATTTTTCAAAATCAATTGAAGGGACTGTTGAGGCAGAAATTTTTTCAATTGCTTTACTTGGGCAGGAAAAAACACATGGATTGCATGCAAAACTATAAAGGCAGTCTATTATTACAAAAGGTTTTTTATTCATGCGTTCATCGTTTGGGGTATATGGCTTATTAAGAATTTTTACAGGCATTTGTTGAGAATCTATAAATGTTTTGGAAAGCTCCAAATAGGAATGATAGTTATAACCAGAATTTATTGCTTGCAGGACATGATAAGCAGCTATTTGTCCCTGAAGTACTGCGCTGGTCCCTTCACCTATTCTAAGTACATCTCCTGCGCCGTAGCAATCTCGCCCGAATACTTCGCACCCTTTATCAAAAAGTTGTTCATCAGGGACAAGCCCGGTACATATATTTATGGCGTCAATATTTTTAATAATTTTTTCAGTTCCTGGAATCGGTTTAAAGTTTTTACATTCAGCAAGAATTGCTCCACTTATACCATCTTTATTTTTGTTGGGGATTGCTTCTAAAATAATGTTTGATGTCATAATTGGTATTCCCAATCTCTTGACCCTGTTTGCTTGAACAGGAAATCCTCCCTCTTTATCTGCGGCTTCTATAATGCCCACTACATTAGCGCCAGCCTGCTTGAGTTGGTAGGATGTCAAGTAACCGATGTTACCTGCTCCAATAGTCAATATATTTTTGCCAAGGAGAGTAAATTCAAGGTTCATCATTTTCTGGATAACAGCAGCTGTATATACTCCTGGGATATCATCATTTTTAAAAGGTGGCATATATGGAATTGCCCCTGTTGCCACAATAAGATAATGTGCATCTACGTAGCATATTTCACTGTTTATAATATTGCGTGTAGCGAGGCGTTTGCCTTCTAAAATATCCCATACGATAGAATTCAACATAATATTGCGATGAGATTTACCTTCTAAAACTTTTGCTATTTCGGGACCGCGTAAACCACCATATTTTTTTTCTTTTTCAAAGAAAAAAAATTGATGTGTCTGCATAATAAATTGACCACCTACCATCTGATTGCTATCTATCAAGAGGTTTGGGATATTATGTTCATTAAGTATTTGTCTTGCAGCTAGCCCGCTTGGTCCTGCTCCTATTATAGCAACATGGGTCTTATAAAGAGAGGTCCTCTTTTTTTTAAAGATTTCTTTTACTTTTGAGTGATAATTTTCAGGAATTTCCTGAACTTCTTTTACACCATCGACCTTTGTTATGCAGATTCGTTTGATTTCTCCATCCACAAGCATTTCACAAGCACCACATTTCCCTATTCCGCACTCCAAAGATCTTTTGCGTTTGTCTATACTGTGGCTGTGAACGGGATACCCTGCCTGATGTAAAGCAGATGCTATGGTAAATCCTTTTTCTGCATGGATAATGCCATTCTCAAATTTGAATGTTGTTATTTTCCCGGTTTTTATATCAAGTACAGGATGTTTTATAATTTTATTCATAGTTGGTTACATTCCCACACACAAAAACAACTCGGTTATTTTATATCAATTTTATTTGTTTTGCAAATATAAGAATGGAGGTGTCAAACCAAAGTAGAAATATACTATACTTGAAAACATTTAATTTTATGCAAAGATATTAACAATTATTAACTTAAAATCAATACTCCCTTAAATACTCTAACAATTTTTTCATATCCATAGGGATATCACTGGAAAGTGTTATAATTTTACCACTGAAAGGATCAGCAAATTCAAGATATGATGCATGCAAAGCCTGCCTGCCGACAGGAAATTTTAATGAAGATTTATTATTGTACAACTTATCACCTATAACTGGATGATTCATAAAACAGGCATGTACTCTTATTTGATGAGTTCTCCCAGTATATATTGTAACATCGGCAAGAAATGCATTTTTGAACCTCTCCAGAACACTTACCTTTGTCTTTGCGTGCCTCCCTTGCTCATTGCTCACAAACATTTTCTTTCTATTTACAGGATGTCTGCGGATGGGTTTTTCTACAACAACCTCATCCCAATCAGGTCTACCATAACAAATGGCACTATACTTTTTAACAATGTTCCTTTCTTTGAACATTTTAGCAAATAACTCTTTTGTATTTTGATCCTTCGCCATAATTAATAACCCAGAGGTATCTTTATCAAGCCTGTGCACTACCCCTGGGCGCAAGTCATCAGTATCTTTTACATTGTATTTGTATATTAACCAGTTAACAGCTGTATCTTCATAAGTACCAGTGGCTGGATGGACCACCATGCCTGCTGGTTTGTTAATAACACAATAATTTTTTGCGTCAAGAATAACCTCTAGATCTAATTTCTGAGGTTTTAAAATCTCTGGTTCAGGAACAGGAACAGCCACTATAATTCTATCCCCTTCACTAACCTTATAGGATGGCTTACACTTCTTACTATTAACATACACAGAACCATTATTTATTAATTTTGTGCAATTACTTCTTGTCAGGTTCAAAAAATCAGCAAGATAAACATCTAACCTAACCCCTGATAGAATCGATACAATTGTTATATTTTTCATAGCATTTTATTTCATATAATTAACTGTTGACATAATATACATTAACTGTTAGAGATCTCAACAACCTTGCTATTATCATGAATAATAGCTATAACCCTCAAGGAGGCAGCATGCGCAGTTATGAAACTGTTTTTATCGTAAAACCGGACAAAACTCCAGAAGAAACAGAAAAAGATCTAGAATTAATCATTGAGAATATGAATAATCATAAATGTGATGTTTTGGATATAGAAAGATGGGGCAGGAAAAAATTAGCTTATACCATAGAAAATTTTAATGAAGGCTACTATTTCCTGATAAAATTCAAGTCTGAGGCAGATTATCCAAAAGAGCTTGAAAAACGATATAATTTTAGTGAAAACATCATCAGATATATCACAGTTAAACTGGATGATAGCGCGAGCACAGAAAAAAAAGTTGAACAAAAAGAAGTTGAGCCTGAGAAAGCTTAAAACTATTTAAATGAGGTATATTTAGTATGGGATTTTTAAATAAAGTGATTTTATTAGGCAATTTAACTAGAAATCCGGAAGTAAGATATATACCTGGCTCTAACTTGGCTGTAGCCAAGTTTGGACTAGCTGTTAATAGAAGATACAAACAAAATAATGAAACAAAAGAAGAGACATGCTTTATTGATATAGTTTCATTTGGCAGGCTAGCTGAATTTGCTGGTGAATATTTAGTTAAAGGGGTGTCCATTTTAATAGAAGGAAGACTTTCTTTTAACAGTTGGGAACAGGAAGGAGTCAAAAGAAGCAAGCATGAAGTTATTGCTGAAAATATACAACTTGTTTGGAAAAAAGAAGCAGGCGTAAAGCAAGATAGATTATCAGATAAGATCGATGATACGTCTGTAGAAGATATCAATGAAGAAGATATTCCATTTTAATAAGGAAGGAGATTTTTTATGGCTTACACAAGAGATAGAGATAGAGTTATAAGGAAAAGAGCTTGCAGATTTTGTAAAGAAGTTATTGAAATCAATTATAAGAGAGTTGATATTCTAAAGTATTTTGTTTCAGAGCGAGGGAAGATACTTCCCAGAAGAATAACAGGTGCCTGCGCAAAACATCAGAGACAGCTCGCAGCAGCAATTAAACCGGCAAGGATTATTGCTCTTTTACCATTTACTATGAATAAATAGTTTGAATATCTAAAAGATGTAGTAGTTTTTAATGCTTACATTGTTTTTATTGCCATTATCTAGTTATTTGCTTTTTCTTTCAATACTATTTGTCCCTTTGATAGGTTGTCTGACGGCTTTATATTCACCTGTATTGTTAATCAACTACTTATTAAATCCTCTAAGGGAAAAACGAAACGATATATTATTTCTGTTATTTTTAGCTGCCACACTCCTTATCCCCTTTATAGGTTTTTATTCAAATCTCTTTTATATATTTTTTGTAATAATTCCATCTATATTTATATATAATGAAATACTAAATTATAAGTCCGAGAAAGACTCTTCTCAATCCTCCTTTAACAAGGCTATTATATACTCTCCTCTGCCATTTTTAATTTTGGCTATAATAAGCATAATATTACTCCAAGAAGCCAGGCTGGAGCTTATAAATTATATTTCAACGGGCATTGAAAGTCTGAAACTGGAAGCAGATTTGCTGGCCAATAAGGAATTCGCTTACATGGTATATATCATAAACAACAGTAAAAAAATTGCTACTACCATGGTATATCTTTTACCAGGGATGAGTTATGCTTATATAATATCTATGCTCTATTTGACATGTAAATATTTCTTTAGAAAACTACAAATAAAGCTATATTTTAAAATGCCTGAATATTTAATGATCGTCTTTGTATGTTGTGGGTTCCTGGTTTTATCCAGTAATACTGCAGCAAAATATATATCATTTAATACTATTATAATATTTAGTACAATTTTTTTTCTACAAGGTATCGACATAATCAATTATTTCTTAAAAAAAATTAAAAGTAGTAATTTTATAAAATTTATAACATATTTCCTCATTTTAACACAACTTCCAATAACCATTGTTGTATCTTTTTTGGGTCTTATAGATAACTGGTTTAAGTTTATCAAAGATGATGCATCCTAATATGAATAACGAAAAATTGAAAGCAGAACATGTTAGCAGATCAAAACCATTAGGATATTCAATATTTGTTTCATGTATATTAGCTGTTATGAAAATAGTCGGTGGTATTGCCGTAAATTCTTTAGCTATTCTATCTTCAGCTATTGACTCCTTGATCGATACAGTTTCTTCTACTATAAACTATATGGCGCTTAAAAAAGCCGGTGAACCTCCAGATTTTAATCATAAATACGGACATTTCAAATTTGAGTCGCTGGCAGCATATACACAATCTATCTTTTTAATTATCATTGCAATATACATCTTCTATGCAGCAATTAATAAACTAATTCAAAAAGAGACTATACATGCTGTCAACGCAGGCATTATCATTATGTTTTTATCGATGATAATAACTTTTTTTCTCGTACGTTATTTAAATAAAAAAGCTATAAAATACAACTCAGCCTTAATAAAAACAGATGCTATACATTATAAAACAGATATTTTCACTAATCTTGGCATCCTAGTATCGCTCATTATGATAAAACTCACAAAACTATATTTTTTTGATCCAATCATATCCATTTTGATATCATTTTATATCATATATGTAGTAACAAAAATTTTGCTGAATGTTAGCAGTGAATTGCTCGATGCTGAAGTACCTGGAGATATAAAAAATATGATAATAAATACATTAAGATCTCATACCAACGATAAAATAGACTATCATGATTTGAGAACCAGAATGGCTGGCAACAGGATTTTTATAGACATGCATCTGATACTAAGTGATAATTCAACTCTTATTGAGGCCCATAACATCTCAAATCAAATAGAAAGCAGCTTGAAGAATATTTTTGACAATATTGATATAACAATACATATGGAACCTTCGAAAAGTCAAAGATAACTATTAAATAAAAAGTGAAAAAGGAGAAATATATGAAATTTTCCATGCAGGACATTATATCTAAGAGATTGGGAGGAATCAATTTTGGAAAGGAAGATAAAATTTATAAGTTTGAAAAAATAAAGATAGCAAAAAGAGAAGCAATCAAAAAATTCCCAAAAAAAGAATTGATCGACTTGGGGGTAGGAGAACCAGATGAAAGGGCAGATGATAGTATAATAAACGCCTTAAAGGAAGAAGTAGTAAAAAAATCGAGTAGATTTTATGCTGATAATGGAATAGACGAGTTTAAAAACGCTGCATCCACATATATGAAAGATAGATTTGGAGTCACACTGGATCCTGATAAAGAGATAAATCATAGTATTGGATCTAAATCAGCTCTTGCTCTTCTTCCCTATACACTTGTAAATCCAGGTGATTTTACTCTAATGACTGTCCCCGGTTATCCTGTGACGGGGACAATAACACAATATCTTGGTGGACATGTTTTTAATCTGCCACTTACGCCAAAAAATAGTTTTTTACCTGATCTTGACAGCATACCAGAAGATGTACTAAAAAAAACAAAGATTTTATATTTGAATTATCCAAACAACCCTACAGGTCAATTAGCACCTAAAAAATTCTTTAATAAGGTTGTGTCCTTCGCAAAAGAAAACAATATTGCAGTTATTCAGGATGCTGCATATATTGAACTGACATACGGGGAGAAACAGGAGTCATTTCTAGCAGTACCAGGAGCTAAAGATGTAGGTGTTGAAATACATTCACTTTCCAAATCATTTAATATGACAGGATGGCGAATAGCTTTTGTGTGCGGCA
>Ga0209345_10004176_pt1 | contig 14156 bp, 10 predicted proteins | sample Cruoilmetagenom7_FD_187294 | JGI IMG/M metagenome (GOLD analysis project Ga0209345, IMG submission 187294) | Oil polluted marine microbial communities from Coal Oil Point, Santa Barbara, California, USA - Sample 7 (SPAdes) (version 2) | ecosystem: Environmental > Aquatic > Marine > Oil seeps ... | reverse complement strand
AGCATCATCATGCGCACTATCATGAACAACTTCCATAGCTTCTGCAAGTTCCATCATTGGAAAGTCAGGGTGCATACTAAAGTGAACTAAAACACCCATTGCACCATTAATAGACATGTTATCAAGAAGAGGAGATTCAATAGCAGCTTTGATAGCTTCATAAGCTGCGTTTTCACCCTCATGCTCACCAACACCCATAAGTGCCATACCTCTATGGCTCATTACAGTTTGAAGATCGGCAAAGTCAAGGTTGATGTCATTCTCACCACTTGAAAGAATAACACCAGAAGTTCCACTGACAGCTTGAGCTAAAACGCTGTCTACTATCTTGAAGCTCTCTTTCAGACCAAGTTTTCTATCGATGATAGAAAGAAGCTTATCATTAGGAATAACTACGATTGAGTCACTCTCTTTTTTAAGCTCCTCTAAACCAGACTCAGCAAGTTTAAGACGTTTACGACCCTCAAACATAAAAGGTTTAGTAACAATAGAGATAGTTAAAGCACCAACCTCTTTTGCTATTTGAGCAACTACAGGAGCAGCACCAGTACCAGTACCACCACCAAGACCAGCAGAGATAAATACTATATCAGCACCCTCTAGAGCAGATCTAATTTCATCATAGTTCTCTAATGCAGAGTCTTTACCGATAGATGGCTTCATGCCAGCACCAAGACCTTTTGTCAGTTTAGTACCTATCTGAATCTTAGAAGCTGCGTTGTTTTCACTTAAAACTTGAGCATCTGTGTTAATTAACATCATTTCGATACCAGTAACATTCTCATTGATCATGTGACCAATCATATTACCACCACCGCCACCAACGCCAACTGCAATGATTCTTGCTCCGGTTACGCTATTTGACTCTTCAACTAAAAATGGTTCCATTATCTCACTCCTTTAAAATAACTGGGTAGCCCAGTTCCAAAACTTGCTAAAAGAACTAGCTTCATCACTCTTTTTCTCTTTTTTTGAGACTTCTAAATTTACCATTTTCTCTTTTGGCTGCTCTTCTGATGGAGCGACCGGAATATCTATTGGGCTATTATTGAAGTCAACATTGCTCTCAGCACTAGGTGTCTCATTTGAGTGTCTTACTCTCTTGTTTACATCTATCTCATAGGCTGTATATGGAGCACTGGCATATATTACTAAACCAATTGCACTCGAGTATTCAGGATCTCTAAGATTATCAAATAGTCCGTCCATCTCTATTGGACGTGCTAAACGTACTGGAACTGAGCCAAATGTTGCAACTGCTAAGTCCCTGATACCTTCCATCTTGGAGAATCCACCAGTAAGTACAACACCTGCACCTATCTGCTCTTTTAATCCACTGTTTTCTATAAATTGAGCCAGTATCATGAGTGTCTCTTCAACTCTTGCAAAGATTACATTATGAACAACTTCTAAAGATACTTCGTGAGTTGTACTCTCATCACCAATTATTGGAAGTTCAATAAGGTCATTACTTGGAGTTAGTAGTGAACCATAACTAAGCTTCACACTATCTGCAATGTTAAGCGGAGTGTGTAGAGCCATAGAGAGGTCACTTGTAACGTGGTTTGAGCCAACACCTAAAAAGTCATTATATCTGATAGAGTTACCGGAGTGAATGCTAATATTACAAGTGTTCCCGCCCATATCTATTACCGCTACACCTAACTCTTTCTCATCAGAGTTAAGAGTTGCTATAGAAGAAGCATAACCAGCTAAAACAACATTTTCAACTTCAACACCAGCACCATTAACAGCTTTTTTGAGATTGTTAAGATTTGATTTTTGAGTTGTTATTATATGTGTTTCTACTTCAAGTCTTGAAGCGTTCATGCCAAGTGGATCTTCTATAAAGTCTTGATCATCAACTTTGAAGTTGAATGGAAGTGCATGAAGAACTTCATACTCATTTGGGATGTTCGCATTATATAGAGATGTGTGCATTACACGCTCAATCTCTTTAAAGCTAATCTCTTTAGACTGAATATTTACAATTCCGTTTGAGTTTAAACTTTTTGTGTAGGCACCAGAAATGGAAACGATAGCAGTTTTTACATCACAACCTGAAACACGTTTCGCATCTTCAACTGCTGTCTTTATACTTCTTGCGGCAAGCTCTATATTTGTAATGCTTCCCTTTTTGAGACCTTGTGCTTTTGTAGTTCCCGCACCAGTAATAGCGATGGAGTTGTCATCACCTATCTGAGCTATTATTGCACATATTTTTGTAGAGCCAATATCAATGGCTAAAACAGTTCTACTCAATTTAGAGTCCTTGAATAAATATCTCAGTCTTGTACTTGTTTTGAAGGTTTTTAATCAGACCTTCGTTAAACATTGCACTTTTTAATTTGATAACCAAATTACTCTGATCACTATTTGAATTATCAAGCAATTTTTGTTCCAAAATATCATAAAGAATGATTTTTCCGTTATTTAATACTATAAATGATCTTTTTTCTTTACTAACAAACAGTTTTTGTAAAAATTCCGATGCTTCTTCGGTTGCAAGGCCATCTATATCGTTAACATTCATAGTTGTAATGAAGTCTGTTGTTTTTCCACTAAATGATTTAAGAGAAGAGTTTGCTAGCTCTAACAGCTTAGATTTTTTTGCTTGTTCAGTGTAAAGAAATAGAACTTCAGCCTTAGCCTCTTCAAAACTTTTTGCTTGAGATGGATTTATCTTTTTTAACTCAAATGTATAGTAGTCTGCATCGATAAGCAGAGGTTTCATATATGGAGATGTTAGAGAAAGTTTAGAGATTTTATCTAATGCGTCAGCGTTGAAAGGATTTTTATATGTAGAGATAGTTGCATTCTGGATTGATACGTCATCTCCTAATTTACCTTTTTTATATGCTATATATGTTCTCAGGGCTTTATCTTTTGTATCTTTGGCATTTAGCTCAGCAACGACAGCGTCTTTTGCATTTTCTAAAGGAAGTATTTTACCTTCGTTATCTTTAAAGTGGGTTTTATTCTCTTGATAGTACTTAGAAATTTTCTCCTCTTCATAAGTTTGTGTAACTCTCTCTTGCTTGATATAGTTTACTTCATAACTAACTTCTGTCATAAACTTCTGTGATGTAGTTTCCCAAAAAGGTTTAAGTGTTGCATCTGAAGTGTCAATGACTATATCTTTATCACTTAATATTTTATAGTTTACTTTATCAGCTATTTGCATGATAGTATTCAAGATATTTGATTCATTTGTTGAAGCTTCAACAGGAAGTAGGTCAAGTGTTTTTTGGATTAGTAGAGAATTCTTTATATCAGCTTCATACTCTTTCATACTTAGATTGTTACGTGAAAGTACCTGTTTGTAGATCTCTTTGTTGAAAACACCATTATCAAAAAATGCTTCTTGTTTTTTTAGTTCAGTTAAAAGTTCAGTATCACTAATATCCAAATCATAAGAGTCTGCAAGATTTAAAATAAGAGCTTGTTGCGTTAACTGTTGCAGTGCCTGACTTTGTAGACCAAACTGTTTTGCTTTTTCTTCATCAAAATTTCCTTGAAACATTTTGTTATACTGAGAGTATAAACGAGAGTAACCTTTTTGTAGTTCACCCATTGTTACTTCTATCTCTCCAACTTTAGCAACCGCTCCAGCTTTGTCACCGTAGCTATATTGACCCCAGCCAACAAAACCAGCACCAACAAACGCAATAGTTGAAATCCAAATAGTAACTATAAGATATTTTTTATGTCTCTGCATCCATGTAATCATTGAGTGTAAACCTTGTTTGTAATATTTTGAAGTATTCTATGTAAATTCGTATTAAAACTTGATAAAGAGGGCTTGCATTGCTATAATTTCGTTATGAATAATAAAGAATTAAAAAATAGAGACTTGGATGTTTTATGGCATCCATGTACTCAGATGAAAGATCACGAAACTCTGCCTTTGATTCCAATCAAAAAAGCACATGGTGTCTACCTTGAAGATTTTGAAGGTAATCAATATATTGATGCTATTAGCTCTTGGTGGGTTAATATGTTTGGTCATACAAACAGATACATAAATGATAAAATCAAAGAGCAACTAGATACTCTAGAACATGTAATACTCGCAGGGTTTACGCATGAGCAGGTTGTTAGACTCTCTGAGCGTTTGGTAAAACTTACTCCAAATGGATTAGAGAAGTGTTTTTACTCAGATAATGGTTCATCTGCTGTGGAAGTTGCACTCAAGATGAGCTATCACGCACACCTAAATGATGGCAAGAAAAATAAGTCTACATTTGTATCTTTAACTAACTCTTACCATGGTGAAACCATCGGTGCATTAAGTGTTGGTGATGTTGAACTCTATAAAGACACTTACGAGCCACTTCTGCTAAAGACTATCCAAACTCCTGTACCAAAGGATATGAGCATAGAGGCTGCAATGAGTGCAGCTAAAGAGTTTGAAGAGTTATGTAAAGAGAAGTCAGCTGAGATAAGTGCAATAATCTTAGAACCGCTTATACAAGGTGCGGGTTATATGCATATGTATCATGAGTCTTACTTAGTTCTTGTGCGTGAGATATGTAACAAGTATGATGTACACTTGATAGCTGATGAAGTAATGGTCGGTTTTGGTAGAACTGGTGAGTTGTTCGCTTGTTCAAAAGCTGGAATAACACCAGATTTTATAGTACTTTCAAAAGGTTTGACTGGTGGTTATTTACCTCTTTCAGTTGTTTTAACTACGAATGATATATATGCAAAGTTTTATTGTGATTATAATGAGCATAAAGCATTTTTACACTCTCACTCATACACTGGAAATGCTCTTGCCTGCGCTGCTGCAAACGCAACTTTAGATATATTTGAAAATGATGATATGATTGAGAAAAATAGAGAACTAAGTAGTTATATGGGTGAAAGACTACAGAAGTTTTTAGAGCTGGAAAATGTAGAATCTATTCGACAAACAGGAATGGTGTGTGCGATTAATTTAAAGTCTTACTCACCAGAGGAGAGAATAGGTCTGAAAGTTTATCAGTATGGATTAAAACATGGGGTACTGCTGAGACCTCTTGGTCATGTTATCTACTTCATGCCACCATATATTATTACAACTACAGAGGTTGATAAAATGATGGATACAGCGTTTAATGCTATTGTAGAGTTGGGTTAGTATCAAACTCAAAAGATGGTTTACCAAGTAGATACCCTTGAACATAATCTATGTTCAAGGACTTGATTACTTTTAATTCATTCATTGTCTCAACCTGTTCGGCCACAGTTTTTATCCCCATTTTTTTAGCAAAACTACCAATTGTTTCTACGATATGATAGGAGTTTTTATTTGTATTTATATCTCTAATGAGACTACCGTCAATTTTTAGTATATCTATATCAAGGTAGAGCAGGTACTGAAAATTTGCATAGCCACTTCCAAAATCATCGATTGCTATTTTAAAGCCTAACTCTTTTAAACTATCGATACGCTCTTTAATAATGTCAAAATTTGTAATCTCTTCATGTTCAAGTATCTCAATTGTTAAACGCTTCCTTAACTCAGGATACTCTGCAAACCCATTTTTTACCAAATTCATAATGTCATCATTGAGTATATCTTGAAGGTCCAGGTTCATACTTAACTCAAAACTATTCTCTTTAAGGGTTTTTAATGCAAAGTCTATAACAATTTTTGTTATATTAATATATACATTGGTATGTCTAATAGCTGGTAAAAATTCTAAAGGTGGAACGATAGAGCCTTGAGTATCAAGTAGGCGCAGCAGCATTTCATATTTTTGTGTTTGAGCATTATGTGTCGATACTATCGGCTGATAAGCACAAAGGATACGATTTTCATCTATAGCTGACTTTACATCTCCTATACGTTTAGAAGTTTGACTCTGACTTTTGTTAACCTCTTGGGAGACTTTTACACAGTTACGTCCAGAGACCTTGGCATTATAGAGCTGTTCATCGGCTATTTTGATTGCCTCATCAAAATTTTTGGCATAAAAAGGGAAAGGGTTTACTCCAATAGAGATAGTCATTACAATATGTTTATTTACTGTATCTATCTTATGTGTCATTACTGAGTTTCTGATACGTTCTGCAATTGTAAGACAAGTCTCTAGAGTTTGTTTATGAATTAAAACTAAAAACTCTTCACCACCAAAACGAACTAAAATATCTTCTTGACGTATACTTTTTTTTATCTGCTCAACAACACTTATGAGAACTTTATCGCCGACATCATGTCCGTAGTTATCATTAATCTGTTTAAAATGGTCAAGGTCAATCATCATCAGTTGGTAATGCTCTAGTGAACTTGTTTTTAGATACTCATTAAGGTATTGACGATTATAAATTTTTGTTAAAGGATCTATAAAACTTCTTTTTCTGTTTACATAGTACAGGTAGATTAATATATAGGCTACTATTAACATGATAATCATAAATATGGATACATAAAGATATATTTTTTCCATTGGTTTTAAGGTGTTGACAATTTTTTCATATACATCATAGGTAAAGTCTGCCCCAAGAACTGCTATTACTTTATCATCTATCTTTACTGGGTATGCAACTGTAATCCAGAGAGTTTGTAAGTCGAGTTGTTTTGTAACTTGTAATTTCTTATCACTGTATGACTTTTCCCAAATATCAGTTTGTGGATCAAATTTTTGGTTAAACTCCGCTTTGTCATCAATATTTTCAGTAGTGTCAAGAAGGTATCTAAACTTGTTTTCTTCATCTTTATATAAAAGGTAGAGATATTTTATCTCAGCACCTTTGAGCAGGGAGAGTTCCTCTTCGTAGTGCTTATATAGGTCTGGGTTGTTGTGTAGAGTCTCTTGAAGGTTGTTCCCAAATCTCTGAGTAAGTTTACTAGAGTAGTTCTTTAAAAGAGATACTTTTTCATTAATAAGATGTTCTTGAATAATTGTAAAAACAGTATCTTTTGTTTTTACATATTCACTATAAATAAAAATAGACAATAGAGTCATTAAAGGTAAAAGAATAGCAAAGATAACAAAGTTTCTGCCTATTTTAAATGATCTATTCATTTAGTCCTCAATATACTTATCAAAACTAGGATTTAGTTTGATGTTGTGTTTCTTGAGTCTTTGTTTATAAAAAAGGATGTTTGGTCGTCCTTTTTGCCAGAAAAATGATCCTATTACATTTGGGTTTTTCAAATGAGAGTACCTAGATCCAAATAGAATCTTTTTATTACATTCAGGTGGTAAATTCTTAGTAGTAGAGAGTAGAGCTATATCCGCTTTATTACAGTCTGTTACAATGTTTATATCGCCTGGATACTGCTCTATTGAGTAGATATTAGTGTGAATATATACACGGGGATTCTCTTTTTTTGTAATCTCTTTAAGAATAAGATTAAAAATACCAGATGCTTTTTTATCGTCACTTGCGTAGACATTGATGATGAGAAGAAAAGCGGCTATTAATTTTATCAAAATAGATACTCCATTCCTACTAAAAATCTTCTCTCTATCTTAGGAACTATTACACTGTCTGTAACTTCTCCAGTAAAGGGATCCACTTGGTTTATAAAGCTTTGTTCAAGCCCACTATTGAAAATATTATCCCCTTTAAAGTTCAGATGTAAGTCCTTATTTACTTCATACTTTATACCCACTGAATAGTTATATCCGTCATCTACATTATCGAATCCTGTATGTATTGCCAACTCATTAAATATATCGAAGCTGTTTATGCTGTTTAACATTCTAATAACATAGTTATAGTGCACTGTGCTTTCACTAAGATATGGAGACTCGAGATAAAAATAGTTAGCCTGAAGTTCAAGCTTATCTTTTTCACTAAAAAGGATAGTTAATTCAGCTGCAGCCAAATGAGAGCTAACATCCTCTTGAGCATTTTGTATTTTAAATGTGTTGTCAATTATAGGCATATTCTCATATGTGCCATAAGCAAGAAAAACTTTAGATATTGTGTTAGATATAGTATAGTTGAATTCTTGAATAATCGATGTATATTTTTCGGGCTTAAGCTCTTCATTTCCATAGTGTGGAGAGACAGTCATATATGGCTCAGATGCAAACTCCTGAGAAGATAAAAATGTCTTTGATACCCAGCTTTTATCTGTATATATATATCCAAAACGCAATTGAGTAGTATTTTGGTTGTCAACATCTCCCTTACGTACATACTCTTGATTCATAACTGACAAGGTGATTAGGTTGTTCTCATCTATATGGATTAAATCTTCCAAAAAGATTGAGTAAACATTTTCCACCTTATATGGTTGTGGTTCCGCTGGTACGTTTATATCAAACACTAAATCAGTTAAATCAAAATGTTTGTATCTGTATTTAGCTCCAACTGTAATAGTTTGTGAATCCAAATCCCACTCTTTTTTTAATGAAGCTGTGAATGACTCCTCTTTTATAGTCTGTGCATAACTATGGTACTCAAAGGGAAAGACTAATACAGGGATTCCATTTAGTGCTCCTGGAGGATACTCAGATGAAAAATCATTTATAGCATTTGTATATGACATGTTTAGAGTCAGTGAATCACTAAGAAATTTAGAGTTTGTTGAGAGACCTATAAAGTCTGTTCTCTTGTAAGTATCCCTTGGCACATTACCTACTGCTGATGTCAGAAACATATCTCCCTCAGCTTTTAGAGCATGAAGTTCTACTCCATGATTTTTTGTACTTAGTGAAGCATAAAATCTATTGGTTTGAAGGTCTCGTCCTAAGGTTTCACCATCATGTTCGTAAGTCTCTTTTTTATCATCGGTTCTATTGGCATATATAAAATAAGAGAAGTCTTCTTCTTTATTAGTGTAGTAAACATTTTGTTTGTTTGTTCCATGTGTTCCAACTGTTGCTTTTACACGTCCACCTTCATCATGCTCAGCAGTTTTAGAGTATAATCGAATAACTACAGTGGCAGGTTCAACTCCAAACTCAAAAGATGGGAAGCCTATATAGACTTCCACATGATCAATAAAGTCCATTTCCATATCACCAAAAAGAATAAGACCGCTACCAGCTATAGGGCTTAACAATTCACTCTCGTTAAGGTATATTCGTACACCTTTTGAGTAGTAACTGATGGGGTCTAGGTTTAGTATGTCTGGCTGAGCTAAACGATTTTCAGCATATGAGAAAAAACGTAAGGATTTTAATAGGTCTTTTAAAGATTCAACCTGCATTCTCTCTAAATCATCACGAGTATAAACGATTAAATTACCAGCACTCTCATCCTTTGTTTTCTTTGAAAGTTCTGACTCCTCGGCATAGTCATTTAAAAGTGAGTCAATACCTTCTCCGTAGGAAAATGAGATAAAAACAAGAATCAATAATAAAATCTTCATACATTAATCATAATCTTTTAACTCTTAAATATGTATTAATATATTAAAACAGTAGCTATTTATTTTCAATATATCTATTAAAACTAGTGTCAAGATTAATATTATGTTTTTTTAAACGCTTTTGGTAAAAAAGGATGTTGGGTCGTCCTTTTTGCCAGAAAAATGATCCTATTACATTTGGATTTTTCAGGTGAGAGTATCTTGACCCAAATAGAATTTTTTTATTACATTCAGGTGGTAAATTTTTAGTAGTAGAGAGTAGAACTAGATCCGCTTTATCACAATCTGCAACTATGCGTAAGCTACCTGAATATACTTTTAGGGAAGAAATGTTTGTGTGAATATAGACATTTGAGTTCTCTTTTTTTGTAATCACTTTAACAATAAAGTTGAATATCTCAGATGCCTTTTTATTGTCACTGGCATGGAGAGTAGTGATGAGAAAGAAAATTAGTACTGTTTTTTTCAAAAAAGGTATTCCATACCTAGTGTAAAGCGTCTCTCGATTGCTGGAATAATAACTTTGTCTTCAGCAGGCATATTAGGCACTTGATTGTAATAATCAGCATCTAAGCCATTATTAAAAATATTCTCACCTTTTATATTTAGGTGAAAATCTTTATTGACACGGTATTTAATACCTGCACTATAATCATACCCATCATCAACACCTGTATAACCTGTATGAATAACGAGTTCATTAAATATATCAAAATTTGATACACTGTTTAGCATTCTTACTATATAGCTAATATGCTCTGTTGGGTCATCTGCAGTGGTAACTGGTGATTCTATAAACCAATAATTTGCTTGAAGTTCAAGTTTGTCTTTTTTACTAAAGTTATATGTAAACTCTGCGATAGCAGTACGTAAATCAACCTTTAAATCACTGTCACCTATTCCTGAACTAGTTGGTATAAGCATATTCTCCGAATTACCAATCCCTAAGGTTATCTTAGAGAGAGTCTGCTTGGTTTTATAGCTAATTTCTTGCAAAATGGATTTGTAATTTGATTCTTCCAAGTTTGGATTTACCATAAGCACATATGGTTCGGTTGCAAACTCCTGAGAAGATATGAAAGTTTTAGTTACCCACTCTTCATTTGTATATATGTACCCAAGTCTAAGTTGAAGAGTATTTTGGTTTTTTACATTACTGTTACGCTTAAACTCTTGATCCATAATAGATAGAGTAATGATGCTGTTATCGTTTAAGGTGATTAAATCCTGTATGAATATTGAGTATATTTGCTCTTTATCGTAATTTTTGGGCTTAGGATTATGAACTTCATTAATGGTACGATCACTCATATCAAAAGTTTTATATCTGTACTGAGCACCTAATGTAAGGGCATGCATGTCCAAGTTCCACTGTTTTTTTAAAGATAGAGTGAAGATATCTTCATCTACTTTTTGATTATAGGAAGTGATTGGGTAAACCATTGGGTTAGCATCTGCTACGGGATAGGGCGATTTTTCTATATCATATTCAGAGAGGTACTCTATCTCTGATTTAGTATATGATAGATTAAAGATAAGTGAACTATCCATAAACTTAGAGTTTGTAGATAGATTAAGATAGTTATTCTCTTTGTAGGTATTATCTGGGATACTTCCAAGTATGGGACCTAGAAGTGCATCGCCTTTAATCTGAGTGATATGAAGATCAACTGTATGATTTTCAGTTCCCACAGAACCATAAAAACGTTTAGTCTCTGTAGAACGCTTAAGTGTTTCGGTATGTAGAGAAGGAGGAATGGGGAGCTGAGTATCAAAATGTGTATAAGAGTGACTATAAGTGTCTTTTTTATCATCTGTATGGTTTGCGTAGATAAAATAAGAGATACCATTTTCACTGTTCGTATAATAAATATTCTCTTTGTTTGCACCGTGTGTAGAAATATTTACTTTAACTCGTCCTCCTTCATCATGTTCTGCAGACTTAGAGTATAGACGTATAACAGTGGTAGCAGGCTCAATTCCAAAATCAAAAGATGGGAAACCTTGATAAATTTCAACATGGTCTATAAAGTCCATCTCCATATCACCAAAAAGAATTAAACCGCTTCCTGTAATACCGGTTAAAAGTTCCGTTTCATTTAAATATACTCTTATGCCACTAGAGTAGTAGTTGATTGGGTCCTGGTTTAAGATGTCTGGCTGTCCCATTCTGTTTTCAGTGTAAGCAAAGAGGCGCAGTGATTTTAAGATATCTTTTAATGATTCAACTTGCATACGTTCTAAATCATCACGAGTGTATACGATTAAGTTACCGGCACTCTCATCTTTCGTTTTATTGGAGAGTTCCGAATTTGTTTCATACTCTTGTAGAAGGGAATCAATTCCATCAGCACCGGACAAAGAGAATAACATAAGCATTAGTAGGAGTGTTCTCATACATCAATGATAATACTTTTGCTCTTAATTGTATATTAATATAAAAAAACAGTATCTATTATGGTTGGAATCCGATAATTTTTTCTATGTCTTGTGCTAAAACAACACCATCATTGTGCCAAAGAGTTGAGTTCTTATTTTCATATATAATCATTGTTGGAACTTGAGTGACACCATACTTCTGAGCCAATTCTTCAGACTCGCCACAATCTATCTCTAGTACTGATACATTTTCATGAGCATCATCAATCTCTTCAAGCTCAAACTCCAGTGCCATACATGCATCACAATACTCTGAGCCAAACTTTAAAATAACTATCTGGTTTTTATCAAACTCTTGGTTAAGTATTTCATCAAAATCCATCTCGTCCACTTGTATAAAAGACATTTTATATAGTTCCTTTTTTAGTCAAAATTGTAATCATCGTTATTGCTCTCAAGCATTAAAAGTCTACAGCTTTTTTCCAGTACAGCAAGTTGTTTTGCCATCTCATGAAGGTCTCTGTTATAAGCATAAACACCATAACCCCGTATAACCATAATATTTGTTTTTTTTGTCTGAAAATAGTAGGCTATTTCACTCTCAGCTCTGTCATACCAATCATCAAACTGTTTAGGGTCAAATATCTCTATAGAACCTATCTCTTTATGCCCAAAATAGTCTTTTGGAGCGATAATATTATGCTTGAGTGAATAAGCTGTAGTAAAGGGTGGCATAGAAAAACAGATAAACTTTGCTTCTGATATTTGAGAGTAGATACTAAAGTGTATTTTAGAGTCTATACTCGCTTGATTCCATCTGTAATCTTTTTTGAAATAGAGTTCTATTAAATTTGTTTCATCAATAGCATCAAAAACAGCCTCTTTTGTATTTACTATAAAGCGATTAGACTCTGTTTTAGCAGATACAGAGCCGTGATAAATTCCAAAAAAGTCTTTTCTAAACATAGAAAGAGCCAGGGTTGAGAGCTTAGTTTTTAGATTTTGTCTATTCATAATTAGCCTCTTGCTTTTAATCTATGGTGTAAGTATATAGTTATAAAGTTAAAAACAAGCCCAATCACTCCGGCATGAAAACCAAATGGCTTAGATGGAAGTGGAGTCAATAAAAAGAGTAGAGTAAACGTGAGACCAGTTATGAGACCGTAAAGTATACTTTTGTGAGATAGCTTTTTAAAGTATACTCCTAACATAATGGCCGGAGCTATATGTACTAGTATTTCTAGTTTTATCTGGATTAACCACCATATAGTAGAGGGTAGGCTAATAGCCAAAAAGACCATAAACGCCATAATAAACCATGAGAATATTTTGCCTATGTATGTAAGCTTTTTTTGAGATGCTTGAGGATTGTGTTTATGGTAGATATCCTGTGTAAAGAGTGAGGCGATTGCCAGCATTGCACTATCTACTGTTGACATAATTGCAGCGACTGCAGCAGCTACAAAAAGAGTGATAACTATACTCATACCCTCTATATGCGTGAGCTTATTTAGCATCAGAAGAATTATCTGCTCACTTCCTGCTTTATCAAGGTCAGGAAAATGTGCTGAACCAATGATAGCAATAATGACAAGTGGTAGAGTTGTTAAGAGCGGCATAATCACCATAAGTGAGAGTGAACGACGAAGCGTTATCTCATTTTTAGCTGAGTAAATTCTCTGTATAGCTTGTGGGTAGACTGAGATACCAAAAAAGATAAGTATTAAAACACTGAGCCACGTTATCTGATTTGAGAGAGTTACATCTTGAAAAAGGTCTGGTTGGTTCTGCAGAAAAAGTGCTGTGTTTTCACTGAGTGAACCGTAGTGAATCATGACAACACTAAAGATTATGATTACGCCTATAAAGAGTAAAATACCCTGGATGGCATCTGTCCAGGCAACACTTCTCATACCGCCAAGTGTCTCATAGATAACCATGATAATCGCCATAAAGATTATCCCCTCACTGAAACCTATGCCTCCACCTGTAACATACTCCATGATGTAACCGATAGCTTTTAGGTTTGTTAGCATATAGTTAGAAAGAGCAAAGATAGAGATACCAACAACCAAGTAAGTTAATGTTTGAGAGTTGTAACGAAAGTTTATGTAATCACCTACAGTAATAAAGCCATGTTTTTTACTGATAGGGTATAGCTTTGGAGCGTAGAGTAAGTAACCTGCAACAATGGCAATCATAAAGGTTACACCAACTAAGAAGAACCAACCATTTCTGTAAGCACTTCCTGCAAAACCTATGAGTGAGTTTCCACTGTACTGAGTAGCGTACATTGTTAAAAACAGTACGGTTACACCAAAACCTTTACCTCCAAGATAGAAGTCTTTAAGACTCTCTTCCTTTGAAGCAAATTTTCCTGCAAAACCTATAAGAATGAGTGACGTGAGGTAGGCAACTAAAAACCAGATACCACCTTGTGAGAGTAGGGCTTCGTTAT
>Ga0209345_10004175_pt1 | contig 14158 bp, 12 predicted proteins | sample Cruoilmetagenom7_FD_187294 | JGI IMG/M metagenome (GOLD analysis project Ga0209345, IMG submission 187294) | Oil polluted marine microbial communities from Coal Oil Point, Santa Barbara, California, USA - Sample 7 (SPAdes) (version 2) | ecosystem: Environmental > Aquatic > Marine > Oil seeps ... | reverse complement strand
CGGACGATAATCGATTGTGACTTTGCCGGCCTCGTCAACCCAGGCCAGCGTGTGCTTCATCCATTCTTTGTCATCGCGATCAGAGAAGTCTTCGCGGGCATGCGCGCCCCGGCTCTCTTTACGGTTTTCAGCGCCTGTCACGGTGACGGCCGCCTGCGCGATCAGATTGTCAAACTCCAAAGCCTCCATCAGGTCTGTGTTCCAGACCAATGTACGGTCTTCAACATTCATCCCTGGCAGCTTGGCATAGACCGCTGCAATTTTTTCCATGCCTTCCGACATGACTTCCCCGGTGCGGAAGACGGCGCAATTGTCCTGCATCGCTTTTTGCATTTCGAGGCGAAGGTCAGCGATCGAATGCTCGCCCTTGGCGTTGCGGATTGCATCAAAGCGCTTGATGTGGCTGCCGGTTTGCGCGTCGGTCACCACTGGCTGTGACGCGCCCGCTTCCAGCGTATCGCCGCAGCGCAGGCCCGCCGCGCGGCCAAACACGACCAGATCGATAAGAGAGTTAGAGCCAAGACGGTTGGCCCCGTGAACCGACACACAGGCCGCTTCACCCACCGCCATCAGGCCTTCAACCACAGTATCAGGATCATCACCCTTCTTGGTCAATACTTCCCCGTGGAAGTTCGTGGGGATGCCGCCCATATTATAATGCACCGTCGGCAGAACCGGGATCGGCTCTTTGTTGACATCAACGCCGGCAAAAATTCGCGCCGTTTCTGAAATGCCCGGCAAGCGGGAGGCCAGCGTCTCCGGCGGCAAATGCTCCAGGTGTAGATAGATATGGTCTTTTTCCGGCCCGACGCCGCGGCCTTCACGGATTTCAACCGTCATCGCTCGGCTAACCACATCGCGAGACGCCAGATCCTTGGCCGACGGCGCATAGCGTTCCATGAAGCGCTCGCCTTCGGAATTGGTCAGATAACCGCCCTCGCCGCGCGAACCTTCAGTGATCAGGCAGCCAGAACCGTAAATCCCGGTCGGGTGGAATTGCACGAATTCTGTGTCCTGCAGCGGCAGTCCGGCCCGCAGCACCATCGCATTGCCGTCACCCGTGCAGGTGTGCGCAGAGGTACAGCTAAAGAAGGCGCGGCCATAACCGCCGGTCGCTAGAATGGTTTTCTGCGCGCGGAAGCGGTGCAATGTTCCATCGTCCAACTTCCAGGCGGTGACGCCCCGGCAGACGCCATCATCATCCATGATCAGGTCCATGGCGAAATATTCGATAAAGAACTCAGTATCGTTTTTGACGCACTGCCCGTACAGCGTGTGCAGCATGGCGTGGCCTGTCCGGTCGGCGGCGGCACAGGTGCGCTGCGCTTCCGGGCCTTCGCCCATATTCTGCATCATGCCGCCAAATGGGCGCTGATAGATTTCGCCCTCTTCGGTGCGTGAAAAGGGCATGCCCCAATGTTCAAGCTCGTAAACAGCTTCAGGCGCATTGCGGCACAGATACTCGATTGAATCCTGGTCGCCGAGCCAGTCAGATCCTTTGACCGTATCGTACATATGCCAGCGCCAATTGTCCGGGCTCATATTGCCCAGTGAGGCGGCAATCCCGCCTTGCGCCGCAACTGTGTGCGAACGGGTTGGGAACACCTTTGAAATACAGGCTGTCTTAAGGCCAGCTTGTGCCGCCCCAAGGGCCGCCCGTAGACCGGCACCGCCGGCCCCGACCACAACAACATCATAGGTATGGTCGACAAATTTATAATCGCTCATCTTAAGTCCTCTTCGGGCGCAGCGCCTAAGCGCCCGCAGTCATCCAAATTTTCAGCACTGACAAAATCGCCGCAGCAAACAGCGCCATGACAGCGAACGTATTGAGTATCAGCAGCGCCTGACGGGTGCTGGATTTGGCAATGTAATCCTCGATCACCACCTGCATGCCGAGGCGCATATGGGTCAGCGCCGCAGCAAGTGTCAGGACCAACAAGATGGCGTTGACCGGCTGGCCGACCCAGGCCACCGATCCGGCATATCCGGTCTGGCTGACGGTCACGATAGAATACAGGAACCACGGCACCAGAAAGAGCAGCGCAATCGCGGTCACGCGCTGGCGGATATAGTGGCTGGTGCCAGACTTGGCAGCGCCAAGGCCGCGAACATTACGAGTATCAGTCGACATCTTCGAATCGCCTCCTACAGGAATTCAGCCGCCGACCAGATGGTCGCAGCGCCAAGAATAGCTAAAGCCATGATAATCAGTGACCAGGTCGACGCCACTTTCGGCGAGAACCCCGCCCCCGGCCCGTCCCAGATCAGGTGCCGCAAGCCATTCAGCATGTGGAACAAAACCGCCAGCGTCCAGGCAAACAAGATGGCCTTCCCGGCGATTGAACTGATCACCATCTCAACCACCGCATAGGCTTCCGGCCCGGTCGCCAGTGAAATCAACCATGCGCCAATCAGGAAAGCCCCGCCATAAAGGCCGATCCCTGTAAACCGGTTAAAAATCGACGCGTACATCGTCGCGTGCCAATCCCAGATTTGGATATGCGGCGATAAGGGGCGAGGGTCGCTAGAACTCGGGCCTGCCATGATAAACTCCGAACATGTTTGCTTTCGCTTGTGCGCGTTTCTAAGCAGGTCATAATGCGTGTCAACGCGGTAAGGAGACCAACATACGATGTTCAGATCATTTATTGTTGCATTCGCAATACTTGCAGCACCGCTTGCCGTGGCGGAAGATCAGCCAGACGCATTCGCCTCGATCATAGAGCAATATGAAGCCTTTGCACGGGCCGATGATCCCGATGGTGCCGCCCGGGCCGAGGGTGAAAAGCCCCGCCATTGGGGGCAGGTAACACCGCAGCACGTATCGGCCCACGCGGATCGCGCCCGCGCATTGATGCAAGCCATTGAGGCGCTACCAGACGAATCTCACGGCCCTGAAACGGCAATTCTGCGCCAGCTTCTGCAAGCGGCGATTGATGCCGACACGCACGACACGGCGCGATTGCCTTTTACCGGTGACTGGGGTTTCTTTTCGGCGCCGCACTTTACCGCCCGCCAAACACGGTTGCAGAACACACAAGATGCGGAGGCATGGATCGCCCGGCTGAACGATGTTCCGCGCTATTTCGCCGACAATACCGACAATATGCGCCGCGGCATTGCCAGCGAATGGACGTCCTATCGTGATCCTTTTGCCACCAGCACCGACCAGATTCGCGAGCAGGTTTTTGACGACGCGACACAAAGCGGTCTGTACGCCCCGTTCACCGCTCTACCAGAAGATATGGATCCGGTTGAACGCGCCCGGCTACAATCGCTCGGCAAGCTCGCATCGGCCCGCGCGATTGACGCCTATCGCGACCTACTTGTGTTCATGGAGACAGAATACCAGCCACATTTGCGCGCGGCCCCCGGCATTGGCTCTCTACAGGGCGGTGACACGTTCTATGCTGCCGAGATCGCCCACCACACCGCCGGATCGGGCTATTCTGCCGATGATATTCACGCGCTAGGCCAATCTGAAGTCGCCCGCATTCGCGCCAGTATGGAAGCGATTATCGCTGAGGTTGAGTTTGACGGCAGCTTCGAAGATTTCACCACATTCCTGCGCACCGATCCGCAATTTTATGCCCAAACCCCGGAAGACCTTCTGGAAAAGGCTTCTGAAATGGCCAAACGGCTTGATTCCATCCTACCACGCTATTTCAGCGTCCTGCCGCGCCTGCCTTACGGCGTTGAGGCGGTCCCGGCCTCGATTGCGCCGGGTTACACAACCGGGCGCTATTCCAGCGGTGATCTGAGAGATGGCATAGCGGGCACCTATTGGGTCAACACATATGCCCTTGATCAGCGACCCCTCTATGAATTGCCTGCGCTGTCGGCGCATGAAGCGGTGCCCGGCCACCATATTCAGATTGCGCTGGCACAAGAACTGGAAAACGTCCCGGAATTTCGAAAAACCTATTATGCGACGGCGTTTGGCGAAGGTTGGGGGCTTTATTCTGAAAAGCTCGCTGGGGAGGCCGGATTCTACCGCACGCCCTATGAGCGGTTCGGGCAACTATCCTATGAGATGTGGCGCGCCTGCCGCCTGGTTGCCGACACCGGGCTGCACGCCTTCGGGTGGAGCCGCCAAGAGGCCGAAACCTGTTTCATCGACAATACAGCGCTCGCCCCGCTCAACATCGAAACCGAAGTCACCCGCTATATCGGCTGGCCCGGACAGGCCTTGGGGTACAAGGTCGGCGAGCTAAAAATCCTCGAACTCCGCGCCGCCGCCAAGGACGCACTGGGCGACGATTTTGATATTCGCGCCTTCCACGATCATCTGCTCGGCGCCGGATCAATGCCAATGGACGCACTGGAAGCCCGCATGATGGCGTGGATCGGTGCCCACGAGCAGGCGCAATAATGGCTAACCCATATGGGTGACCGGGATTTTCAAGTAAGTTTTGCCATCCGCTTCTTCTGGCGGTAGCTCCCCGGCGCGGATATTGACCTGTAGACTCGGCAGGATCAGGCGCGGTGATGACAGGGTCGCATCGCGTTTTTCCCGCACCGCGACAAATTCCGCTTCGCTGACACCTTTGTGCACATGGATATTGTGATCGCATTCGTCCCGCACCGTTGTTTCCCAGGCGTATTCGGTTCGGCCTTCCGGCAAATAGTCATGCCCGACAAATATCCGTGTTTCCGGCGGCAGCTTCAGAATCTTCTGGATCGATCGATAAAGCGTCGCCGCATCGCCACCGGGAAAGTCAGCCCGCGCCGTGCCATAATCTGGCATGAACATCGTATCGCCGACGAAAGCCGCATCCTCAATGATCACGGTTACACAAGCAGGTGTATGCCCCGGCGTGTGCAGGATACGGGCGTTCAGCTCGCCAACGTGAAATGTTTCACCGTCTTCGAACAGATGATCGAAGACATTGCCGTCCGGGATAAGGTCCACCGCGTTGAAGATCGGCTTAAAAACCTTTTGAACGGCGGTAATTTTCGCCCCGATACCGTACTTCGCGCCGGTTTGTTTTCGAACATAATCGCCCGCCGAAAGGTGATCCGCATGCGCATGTGTGTCCACAACCCATTCAATCGTCATGTTCGCCGCCTCCGCCAACACGCCATCGATTGAAGCCGTCGAAAGTTTGCCCGCCGCCTGATCAAAATCGAGCACGGGGTCAATGATCGCAGCGCGCATCGTCTCCTCATCCACCACCAGATAGGTGACGGTAAACGTCGCGGGATCAAAAAAGCCTCTAATGTTCATGGTTTTGGCCTCTCATCTCTGGGGTGTGAGAAATATATATATTAGTACTTGCTAAATTAACAATACATAATATGTATATTCCATGAAAACACAAACCCTCGACCCCGCCCTGCTCGAACAGCATGCCACCCAAGCGGCAGCATTGCTGAAAGGCATCGCCAATGAACATCGCCTGATGGTGCTTTGCCAACTGGTTGATGGCGAACACAGCGTCGGTGACTTATTGGCTGGCAGTACGCTGTCCCAATCGGCTTTGTCGCAGCATCTTTCCAAGCTGCGAGAGCAACGCCTCGTCTCCACACGCCGCGTCGGCCAGTCGATTTATTACCGAATCTCAAATCCAGCGATTGCCAAAATTATGCAGACACTGGCTGAAATTTTCTGCGCAGAGGAATAAATATGACCCAACTTCCAAACATTGATCCAAAATCCGTCGCGGCGCGCCTAGAGTCCGGCGACATCACGCTGGTTGATATCCGTGAACCAGACGAATATGCCCGCGAGAACATTGCCGGGGCGGTTTCCCTGCCACTCTCGCGCCTTCAGGAGGCACACCTGCACGTCAAAGGTGACACTGAGGTGGTGTTTCACTGCAAGTCCGGTATGCGCACCGCCAGCAATTGTGCGGCCTTGTCACAACATGTCTCTGGTGCGGCCTATCTGCTTGAAGGCGGTATCGACGGGTGGAAAAAAGCCGGCCTGCCGGTCAACCGTGACGACAAAGCGCCGATCGAAATCAATCGCCAAGTTCAAATCACGGCCGGTAGCCTGATCCTTGGCGGTGTTATCCTTGCGCAATTGCTTGATCCGGCCTTCCTATGGCTCAGCGGCTTTGTTGGCGCGGGCTTGCTGTTTGCGGGGCTCAGCGGTTGGTGCGGCATGGCGCATTTACTCGCCAGCATGCCCTGGAACCGGCGTTCTGCTTAAACGATGGCGCTGGAACTCACCCCACAAATTATCGCCCTGACACTTCTGAGCGGCGGCCTTGTCGGCTTCATGCTTAGCGCTTTTGGCGGTGGTGGATCGGTTCTGGCGGCACCTTTGCTGCTCTATGTGGTTGGGGTCAGTGAGCCGCATATCGCGATTGGCACGTCGGCGGCAGCCGTCGCGATCACTGCCCTGTTCAATTTGCTTGGACACTGGCGCGGTGGGCGGGTGAAATGGCCCTGTGCAATTGTCTTCGCGCTGGCGGGCCTTGTCGGCTCGATTGGTGGCTCCAGTGTTGCCAAAGCGACGAATGGTGACTGGCTGCTACTCGCCTTCTCGGTCGCGATGGCCGCCATCGGCGCATCGATGCTGCGCCCACAGCTTGTGGAAGGCGATCCCGATATCGCGCTCACGCCGAAGATCATGCCACAACTCATCATGCTTGGACTGGTGGTTGGCTTTGCGGCTGGCTTTTTCGGCATTGGCGGCGGTTTCCTGATCGTGCCGGGCCTGATTGCTGCGACCGGCATGACAATGAGCGCGGCAACGGCGTCCTCACTTGTTTCAGTGGCCATCTTTGGCGGCGCAACATCGGCCAATTATGCACTTGCCGGTTGGGTCGACTGGCGACTCGGCGGGCTTCTCGTGCTTGGCGGATTTGTCGGTGGCCGGTTTGGTTTGCGGCTTGCTCGCGCGCTGGAAAGCCGCGCGCAAACAGCCCGGCGCGCATTTGCCATCTTCGTCATACTTGTTGCGGTTTATGTGGCGATCAATGCGGTGGCGGCCCTACAGGTCGCTTAAGCCTTGCAGAATCGCCCACCAAAGACGACGTAGAACCACATGAAACTGACAATCATTGAAACCGGGCAAGCGCCAGCGGCGATCCGCGCCGATTGGCCCGACTATCCAGCCATGTTTGAAACGCTGCTGGGCCCGCACATGCCGGCGCTTAGCTTTGAAACAATTGCCCTTTCACAGGGCGAAGACCTGCCCGATCCGGCTGATCTCGACGCCATCTTGATCACTGGGTCGGCCGCCGGGGTGTACGATGATACGCCGTGGATGCAGCCGCTTTTTCAATTCATTCGCGCTGCTGCGGCGGCGGGCACACCGCAAATCGGTATCTGTTTCGGCCATCAGGCCGTCGCCAAGGCGCTGGGCGCTGACGTTCGCAAATCTGAAAAGGGCTGGGGCATTGGCCGCCACACCTATGACATTCTGCGACGCCCCGACTGGATGGATGGCTTTACGGGTGCGCAGTTCAGTCTTGGCGTCAGCCATCAGGATCAAGTTCTGTCGCTCGCCCCGGGCGCTGAAGCGATTGCCAGTAGTGATTTCACCCGATTTGCCGCGATCGCTTACCCAGATGCCCCGGCAATCAGCTTTCAGGGGCATCCAGAATTCAGTGCTGGCTTCTCCTGCGCGCTGTACCGTGCGCGCCGGGGCAGCGCCCTGCCCGCGGCAATGGTCTATCAGGCCTGCGCTGAGTTGAAACACCCCATCGATAATGATCTGGTTGGCCGCTGGATGGCGCTGTTTCTGAAACAAAGCCAACACAAACCGGGATAGGTCCACGGCCACAAATGTGAACAAGCAGCGATATTAACCTTCAATTGGCTTGTTACTTGCTACCGCTTGGCTCAGAAACCTGTTTCAGGACACTTAGGCTTAGGACGCAGACTTATGATCCCGACACCCCGCGCTGATATCGCTCCAAATACACTTGATTTTGAAATCCTCCCGCTGGTTAAACCCACCGGTTTTCGCGAATATGATGCGCGCTGGTGGTTCAACGGCATCGGTCACGAAAAAGCGCCAGAGCTGAACTATACCGGGGTGCAGGCGCTTGGCCTCGGCATGGCCACGCTGTTTCACGAACTTGGCGTTGAACCAAAAGTCGTCACCGGCCATGATTTCCGCTCGATCAGCCAACCGATCAAAAACGCGCTTATCCTCGGTCTGGTTCAGGGCGGCTGTGAAGTACTCGACGTCGGACTCGCCCTCTCACCAATGGTGTATTGGAGCCAGTTTGAACTGGATGCGGCCTGCTGCGCCATGGTGACCGCCAGCCATAATGAAAATGGCTGGACCGGCGTAAAAATGGGCGCAGACAAGCCGCTCACCTTTGGCCCGGTCGAAATGGGCCGCCTGAAAGAGATTGTTTTGAACGCTGAGTTCCAACCGCGTTCTGGCGGCGGACATTTCCGCGTTGATGGCCTGCGCGAGAAATATATCGCCTCATGTGCCGAAGGTGTTGCGATCAAACGCCCGCTTAAAGTCATCGCGGCATGCGGCAACGGCACCGCCGGTGCGTTTGCGCCGGACGCGCTGCGCGCCATGGGCGTCGACGTGATCGAGATGGATTGCAATCTCGACAACACATTCCCGAAATACAATCCCAATCCCGAAGATGCCGAAATGCTGCACGAAATGGCCAAGGCCGTTAGGGAGCATGGCGCCGATATCGCGCTCGGGTTTGACGGCGACGGCGACCGCTGCGGCGTGGTCGATAATACCGGTGAAGAGATTTATGCCGACAAGATCGGCCTGATGCTGGCGCGCGATCTGTCGAAAGAATATCCAGCGGCCAAATTCGTCGTCGATGTGAAATCGACCGGGCTCTACAAAACCGACCCTGTGCTCAAGGAAAATGGCGCGACGGTCGACTATTACAAAACCGGCCACTCCTATATCAAACGCCGGACGACCGACCTTGATGCGCTTGCCGGGTTTGAAAAATCTGGCCACTTCTTCTTCCGCCCGCCGATTGGGCTTGGATATGATTGTGGCCTGACCGCCGCCAAAGCCATTCTGGAAATGCTCGACCGCAACCCGGATCGAACCATGTCGGACCTGAAAGGCGATCTCGGCATCGCCTATACCAGCCTGACCATGTCACCGCACTGCGATGATGAGATCAAATACAAGGTCATCGACCGCATGGTTGAGGAATATCAGGGCCTAAATGGCACCACGATCCTTGGCCGCAAGGTTGTTGATGTGAACACCGTCAATGGCGCACGTGTGACGCTGGAAGATGGCTCATGGGTGCTGGTTCGCGCCAGCTCCAACAAGCCGGAACTGGTCGTCGTTGTCGAAAGCATGACCAGCGATGACGATATGCGTGACCTGTTCCACAAAGAGGTTAAACCACGCCTCGGCAAACACCCGGAAGTCGGCGCCTATAATCAGGAGATTTAGGCCCGCCCTGCCCCTGTGCGCGGACTAAAAATCGAACTGGGCCCGAAGCATGGCCCCGGTCGCATCCTCATTGGTCACGTTTCCGGTCACCAGCCCGGCGAAACGACTGTCCAGTCCGGATGTCGATGTGCCTAGATCCGCCTCGACGCGGAACAGGTTCAGCCCGAGCCTTGTATATTTCGTCGCCCACCAATCGGCCCCGATGACGTAAGCATCATAACTGCCGCCATCAACACCGGAATCGTCGAGATCAATCGTGTCTACCCGCGCCACTAGCGCCAGCGCGCCCAAGCCATTTTTAGTCACCGGGTGATCGACAATCGGTCGATTGAACTTGCCGCCTTTATAGGTCTTGCGGCCACCAAACATCATCCCCGCCTCGACATAGGCGCCGCTAAGGGATGGCTCGCTGGCGCACGCCGCGCAGTCCGCATCGGTGACGCCATATTCCCCGGCGAGCCAGACATTCTGGTACAGCGCCGCCGCCTCGAACCCGTAAAACATGTCCGATTGGGCAATCCGGCCGGTGCTAATAATCCGGCCCGGAATGTGTGAGACCGGGCGCTGGCGATAACGCAGATCGCTCTGGGTATCACCAATCTCGCGGTAACGAACTGAGCCGCCAATATGAACCAACAAGTCGGCTGTATCGGTCGGCATAATTGGCGTATAGGTCAGGCGCGCGGCGACGGCATGGCCTTCCTGCGCATCATCGGCCTCAACATTGTCGCCAAACACACCTGCCGTGAACGTGTACGTCTCGCCCTCAGTCGCGACACTGACCCCGACGCGGCGATTGAACTCAAACGCATCGGTAAAGGCGGCGCGTTCCAGCGTTGAAATGAACCGCGATGATGTCTGTTCATCCAGCGAGTTCGGCGTCTTGAACTGGCCGACCTTGACCTTCCAGTCCGTGCCGGGCGCGAATTCCAGATACCCGTCTTCCAGATTCACCTCCTCACTGGAATTGGTGTTCAACTCGACCTTGTATTTCAGATTGTCGCCAAACTTGCCCGACACGCTCAGGCGCAGACGGCGTAGTTCGCTGGCTGACCATTCGCCGCCCGATTGATCGGTATCGACGGAGGCATAATCGAGCTGCAGACGGCCACCAAGCTTGAACTCCCAACCATTGCCCGTGGCTGGTTCGGCATGCGCGGTGCCGATAAAGGCGGCGGCGGAAAGTCCAACAATCGAGAGAGGTTTGGGCATGGAAAGCTCCAGATAGGTTGCTCGCGGGTCCAGTCTCGGCTGCGCGGATGATTCGGTTTGGTGACAGAAATATTTCATTCGTGTGACAGATATTTGAATGTACTACCGACATTTGCATGTTTTGCTGCCATTTTATGATGGCCCGCCGCCGCGACGCCCGTCATGCCAAGACAAACAGGCCACAAATCAAGGTTAACAGACCCTTTCACACCCATGCCGGGGCCCGCAAAGGGTTAACCTAACACGCGCCGGAATCTGCACATGAATCGTGTCTCCACCCCTCGAAACCACACAGGTCTTGGTTAATCCAACAGCGCGGATTGCCTGTAGGTTTCAACCTCCTCTTATCGGTCGAGGTTTAATATCGAGGCAGAGGGATAGTGTCGCCATGAAGAAGCTGATTAGATTGATCGCCGCACGGCTGCCAGACACACGGATCGCGCCGGTAAATAAGGCAAAGATCCAGTCGGCAGAGGATATTTACCGGCGCCGGGTTTCCGCGATCTCGGCGTTTGGCGTCTTGGTCACGGCCGGGTTCGTGATCCTGCAATTTGTCTGGTTTGAGCTACAGCTCGCCGCCTACACCACCATTGCGGCCGGTGTGCTGGGCTGCGCCCTCTGCGTCTATGCCCTTTGGATGGGCCTGTGGAGCGACCTGCATGAGAAGAAATTACGCATCGTCTTTGTGATCTTTTCGGCGCTCGTCTGGCTGGAAGTGTTCCGCACGGGCGGCATAACCGGCTACAATGCTGCTCTGCTTCCGGTGTTTCCGGTGCTGGCGGCCTTCCTGCTGCGGACCCGGGATGCCATCCTGTTTACCGGGCTGCACCTGACCGTGATCGTCCTGATTGCCGGTCTGGATAAAAGCAACGGCCTGCTGCCATCCCTCAATGCTGATCGCGGGCCTGAACTCGCTATCTCCGTCGCGCTGTTGATGGCGACGGTGGCGGCGTGCGCCGGTAGCGCGCTTTATATGGCGTTTCAAAACCAGCGGGTTGAAGGCCAATTGCGCGAACTGTTGATCCGTCAAGCCTATCTCGCCGTACATGACTATCTTAGTGGCCTCGGCAACCGTGTGCGCCTGCAACAGCGGTTCAGCGAAATCCCGATGGATGATGAGTTTGATATCCTGTTGATTGATCTAGATGGCTTCAAGGCGATCAACGACACTTATGGCCATGATGCAGGCGACTATTTGATCAAGACCGTGTCCGAGCGGATGCGCGATGTCACCGAGGAAGCAGATCTACTGATCCGCCTGGGCGGTGATGAATTCGTGATCCTGCTGGAAAATGTCGATGGCACCACACAGGATGTCTGCCAATTTGCCGAACACGTGATTGAGGTCTTGAGCCGTCCATATCCGTGGAATGGCGAGATCTTGCGCATCTCTGCCTCGATCGGCCATGCCCGCTTCCCGCTCCATGCCGACTCGCCAAGTCAGGCGCTCGGCCATGCCGATAAGGCGCTATATGCGGCTAAGGATGCCGGCAAAGGCCGCTGTGTCAGTCATGGTGGACGCCCAAAACGGACGCAGGTTCGCAAAAAGCGCGCATTTGTATTGCCCAGCAAACGCCATAGCCGACTGGTCGACTAATCACCGATAGCGCAGCATATCGCGGTTCAGGTCGGCAATCTGCTTGATGCCCAGAAGTTTCATATCACGCTCAATCTCGGTGCGCAGATTGCCCAGCGCCCGTTCCACACCCGGTTGTCCGGCGGCGGCGAGCGCATAAAGATACATCCGGCCACCGGAGACCGCTGTCGCCCCGGCCGCCAGCGCCTTAAGCACATGCGTGCCCCGCCGAACGCCGCCATCCAAAATAACCTCAATCTGATTGCCCACCGCGTCGGTAATTTCCGCGATCTGATCAAACGGAGAGCGTGATCCATCAAGTTGGCGGCCACCATGGTTGGACACCATAATCGCCGTCGCACCAATATCGACCGCCTTCTTGGCGTCGGCAACGCTCATAATCCCTTTCAGACAAAACTGCCCGCCCCATTTTGCCCGCAGCGCCTCTGCATCGGCCCAATCCATCGATTGATCCAGCATGGTCGAGAAATAGTCGCCCACCGACACGGCGATGTTCGATCCCTCGCTGACATGATCTTTCAGTTCGGCCAGCTCAAACTTCTCATGGGTGAAATAGTTCAGCGCCCAGGCCGGATGCGCCATGAAGCTGAACAGGCTTTTCAGGGTCAGGCGCGGCGGGCTGGTAAACCCCGTGTGCAAGTCACGTTCGCGGTTGCCCCCGGTAATCGTATCGACCGTCAGGGTCAGCACATCAAACTTGGCTTCCTTGGCCCGCTCCAGCATCGCATCGTTCAGGCCGCGATCCTTGTGGAAGTAGAACTGAAACATTTTCGGCGTCGCAATCATCTCGCCAATCTCTGCCAGGCTGACCGTCCCAAGCGACGATACACCAAACAGCGTGCCGAATTTTTCCGCCGCACGGGCAACCGCGCGTTCACCATCATGATGGAACAGGCGCTGCAATGCGGTCGGCGAACAAAAGACCGGCATGGCCAGCTTTTGCCCCATAACCGTCACCGACATGTCGACATCCTCGACCCCCGCCAGCACGTTCGGCACAAGGTCACAATCGTCAAACGCCGCGCTATTGCGCCGATAGGTCAACTCGTCATCAGCCGCGCCATCAATGTAGTGAAAAATCGGTCCCGGCAGGCGCTGTTTGGCCAACAGACGCATATCCGCAACATTGTGACAATTACTCAAGCGTCTGAACATTAGCTAAGCCTTCTAAGGGTAAAATCAGCACCGACCGGGGTCGCCGCCCGGCATCGAATTGACCTACTAGACCAGCTGCCGCGCGCTTCCAATCACTAAACGCCCGATTGCGATCAGGTCCGGTCGGTTACCAGCTGAATATTATGGTCGCTATCCTTGCATACGACGAAATCAGCAGCGTCGCGCAGGGGTAGAATATGGTCTTCCAGATTGGGCAGATTGATCCCCTGCCAGACCGACCGGGCAAATTCGATCAGCTCCGGCTCGCTCATATGCAGGAATTGCGCGTAAAACGAGCTTGGATCATCTTTCGCCGCGTGCCAGAATCTCAAAAAACGCTCCAGAAACCATGTGACGATCAGCTCCAGATCGGCATCCAGATAGATCAGCAGGTTCGGCTCGCTTTGGCGGCGTGGCGGCTCACTCAGCGGCTGAAACCCGAGGCCCTCAAGGATCAAAATATCCGGCTGTTCAATGGTTCTCGTCAGGCCGGGGTCAACGTCATAGGTAACATGGCTATAGGCTGGAAAGTCGGCCTCACCGGCACGCAACTGGGTTAGGGCTTGTGCGATTGTGACGTGATCATACGTCTCGGGGAAACCCTTGCGAAGCGTCAGGCCGCGCTCATCCAGAACTTTGTTGGGAAACAGAAAGCCATCGGTCGATACCATTTCAACGCGGTGGCGCTCTGACAGCGTATCGGATATTTTTGTCGCCAGCGTCGTCTTGCCGACCGCCACCGATCCGGTCAAACCGACGACCATACCGGGCGTGGCGTCGCTCAATTGCGACAGGCGAGTCGTTAGCGCTTCAAGGCCTCGGGCGTCTTGCATCAT
>Ga0209345_10004173_pt1 | contig 14159 bp, 12 predicted proteins | sample Cruoilmetagenom7_FD_187294 | JGI IMG/M metagenome (GOLD analysis project Ga0209345, IMG submission 187294) | Oil polluted marine microbial communities from Coal Oil Point, Santa Barbara, California, USA - Sample 7 (SPAdes) (version 2) | ecosystem: Environmental > Aquatic > Marine > Oil seeps ... | reverse complement strand
ATTGGCCTTCTCTGCCTTGACGTTGCTTGAAATCCAGGCTTGGCGGGCATAATAGCTGAAGTCATTTGTGATGCGGGCTTCTAAAAAGAGACCCCAACGGCTCAACCTGGAGTTATTGAGAAATTACCCGGAAATGCAATAACCATTTAATATCATGAATAAATCAAACAGGCCAAACATAAAGGGCTTCACTCTCCTGGAAATCCTGGTCGCAATGGCGATCCTTGCGACAGTCCTTTCATTAATCTACACCTCTTTCACAAGAACTCTCGCACAAATGAATGAAACCGCATTTGAAGCGGATATTTACCAAATGGCCCGGATTACCCTGGAAAGGATACGGGACGATCTGGAATGCGGCATTCTTTCAAAAAAGGAAGAGACTTCTGAAGATGAAGACGACACATCCGGAACTGTTGACTTTCTGGGACAAAATGAGGAGATCGACGGCAGGGATGCCGACTCCCTTGTATTCCTTTCCACAAAATACCTTTCCCTGGACGAAGAGGATAAATATTCCGGTTTAACCCGGATCGCTTTTTACGTGAAAAAAAACGAAGAGGAAGAAGCGTTTACACTATACCGTTCCGACACACCGGAAATTGGAGACGCGCCGGAGGAACAAACAGGCGGGTTGATCCTCTGTGACAGTCTTTTTTCGGTAAATTTCACCTACTATGATTCGGAAGGTGATGAATCTGACGAGTGGAGTTCTGCGGAGGGGGAATCTAAAGGCAAGTTGCCCGCAATGGTTTCCATCCAGTTGAGCTTTATAAACAAGTCACATCCTGAAGATCCTCTGAAATTTCAAACAGGTGTTGCGCTGCCAATGGCCATCAACAAATATGGGGAGGAATCTTAGCAATTGCAGAAACATCACAAAAATCCCCTGAAAAACAACCATGGCATTGCATTGATCATTACGATCATGATCATCAGTTTGATGGTTCCCATGTCTCTCCAGTTTATTACCTCCACGTTTTTCTATAATATTTCAGCTGCAAATCTCAGTAACGGTATTATAGGAGGCTGCGCTGCCAGATCAGGGTTTAATTATGCACTTGCGGTCTTGTTTGAAGACGCATTATCAAATGATTTCGACTCTCTGCATGAGCCATGGGCAGATTCGGAAGCGCTTACTTCCGATGCAGCTTCCCTGTCTGAAGAAGCCAAATTCAGCATTGAGATCATAGACCTTTCGGGGAAAGTTAACATCAATCGGCTGGTTTTTAAGGAGGCCGGTGAAGAGGATGTGAAATTTGATGAAGTGCAACAGGATGTCCTGACACGGCTCTTGAAATCGGAAGAACTCGATCTTGAAGACGAAGAGGTGGGAGATATCGTAAATGCCATCAAAGACTGGATTGATCCGGACGATGAGGTGACTGAAGAGGGAGGATTCGGTGCAGAAAGCACCTATTATCTGGGACTTAATGAACCTTATTCCTGCAGAAATGCACCCTTGGAGACCCTTGAAGAGCTACTGCTTATTAAAGGTATTACCCGTGAGATCTTTTCTGAAATATCAAAATACCTGACAGTTTATGGAGAGAAAGAGGGTAAGATTAACATCAATACTGCCGATAAGTCTTTATTGAGAGCCTTTTCCGAGGACATACATGACAAAGAAGCCGATACCATGGTTAAATATCGCGAGGAAGCCGAAAATGATGATTTGAAAGACATGCACTGGTACCAGAAAGCGCTCAACACGCAGGAAGAACTTATCGACCCCTTTCTCATTACAACAAAGAGCACCTACTTCGAGATAAAATCTACAGGTTCCAAAGGGGCCATGGGGAAGAAAATTCGATGTATTGTCGAAAGGAAAGAAAAAAATCTGAGTGTCCTGTCATGGAAAATTGAGGATGAATAGTGCCTGAACGGTTCGCAAACCAAACCCTTTCGCGCTTTTAGCGTGTTTCGTAGTTGAATGAGAAGACAGATACCTGCTGCAGGGAAACCAATTACTTGAATTTGTGGTATTTTTTGTGATAAAATTCCTTATTGTACAGTCCGGCTTATGCTATTCCCTGCTTTCGAGGGAATAACATATTGGGAAGGACTATATTTTCTTTAAACTCAATGGCTTATAGTAATTTTCGGACTCTTTCGTTCTTTAGTCTGCATTAACTGAACCCATCAAGCGAACACTGACTATGCCTGGAAAAATCTTAGGACTTGACATAAAAGACGATTCTATTGCAGCAATCCAGGTGGCAAGTACATTGAAAGGCTACCAGATCACGGCATGCACCCGTGTCAGTATCAAAGGGGACGATGGTCTGGAAAATGCCCTTAAGGAGATTTTCGATCAAACGGATCTCAGAAGCGACGTCTGCCACAGTTCAATCCCTGCGGAGCATGTCTCATACAGGAATCTTCGCCTCCCTTTTAAAGATCCGAAAAAGATCAGGCAGACCCTCCCGTTTGAAATAGAGACCATGGTGCCATTTCACATCGAGGACCTCCTGGTAGATTTTTCCGTTATTGATCGATCTGATCAGACCGATCTCCTGGCTGCATCTGTGGAAAAGTCTGTTATCTCCGCTCATGTGGAAAAACTTAAGCCCCATGGCATTGACCCGGACGTTCTGGATATCCGGTGCGTGCCTGCAGTCCTGTGGCTGCTGAAACAGGAAGGGACACCTGACAATGGGCTCTTCCTGCAGATGGACGGAAACAAAAACACCATGGTCCTTTTCCTCAAAAATCGCATTGTGCTGATCCGTACATTCTCATTTAACGGTGATCCCGATACCCATGCTGGTCCTGATGAAACAAGCGGGAGCGCTGACGACACACAAAGTTCCGGGCAGGCAGACTCTTATCATAAACAGTTTTTTACTCTGATCAGAAACACGATCCATGGCTATGGTGAACAAAATAATAGAGACATCCATCCTGATAAAATCTTCTTTACCGGCACAGAAGCAATGTCGCCGGACACAGAGGATCTCTTGAGCCGTTTTTTTGATGTTCCTGCCGAACAGGTAAACCTGAGCAGGAATGAAAAAGTAAGTATGGATGCAACCATAGCACAAGCCTGGGATCCGGCACTGATGGACAATGCCCTTGCACTTGCTCTCAGGGATACCAGACAGGATCAGGGATTCAATTTCAGAAAAGATGAATTTGAGAAGAAAAAACACTATTTCGGTTCTAAAAAAGAAATCCGTAGAGCGACAATTTTCTTTATCATTCTCCTCTGCTTTCTGGCCGCCAATACAGGTTCGGATTACTACTTCCTGAAGAAAAGATACGAGACTCTCAGTCAGGATATCCAGGAAGTATTTAAAGAAACATTTCCTGATAAGAAAAGAATCCCGCCTGGGCAAGAGCTGAGCATGATGAAGGGTGAAATTACTCAACTCAAGAAATCTTCAGCTTCACGTCCCTCAATGGGCGGAAAAAACAGCGTCCTGGATTTGTTAAAAGATATTTCACAGCGCATTCCTGAATCCCTTGCCGTACGCATCGTCCGTATGGTGGTCGACTCGGAGACGGTAAGGATTTCCGGAAGCACGGACACATTCAATACAGTTGATAAGATAAAAAACGACCTGGAATCTTCAACTTTTTACACTGCTGCCACCATAAGCTCTGCGAAACTTGACAGGACAGGGGAGAAGGTCGAATTCGAAATAAAGCTGGAAAGGGCCGGGGGGTAATGATGACACTTGCCAGACGAGAAAAACTTCTGGTGACACTGGCGGGATGCGTTCTTTTTCTACTGGCTGTTTTTCACTTTCTCATCTTTCCCTTTTTTGAAGAAAAAAAACGTCTGAACGATGGAGTTAAGAAGAAGGAAACTGCGTTACAGGAAATTGTACAGGATAGCGCTGAATATATGGCCCTCAAGAAGAACTACCAGGGGCTGGAGGATGTCCTTGCCAAACGGGATAAAGGGGTTACGCTCTTCTCATTTCTTGAAAGAGAGGCTGCCAAGGCTGATATCAAAGGTCATATAAAATACATGAAGCCCTCTGTTTCGCAAGGGACCGGCCCATATAAAGAGTCAATGGTTGAGATGAAACTGGAAGGAATTACCCTGAAACAGCTTGTGGGATATCTTTATCGGATTGAATCGCCGGAGGATGTTATAAGCATCAAGAGAATTTCAATGAAGGAAAATAAAAAAGAATCGGGTTATCTGGACACGGTATTGCAGGTGTTGACGCTGCAGTAAAGAGTGGAGGGCACGGATTACTGGGTTTTGAAGCGTGCCCCTCTTACCGTACACTTTATACCCTAAACCTACAGACCATGAAAAAGCCGACACCCAAAAATAAAACATATCTGGGATATATCCTGTACGGTATCGTGTTAACGGTCTGCCTTCTGTACTTATTTTTCCCGTCCGATGCCTTCAGGGATTATTTGATTACATCCGTCAACACGATGAATCCACGCTTCCAGTTCTCTGTTGAGGACGCTCGCCCTTCCCTGCCCTTTGGCGTGAAATTTCGGCAGGCCGAGCTTTCTTTAAAGGAAGACCCGGATTTGAGGCTTTTTATTGCCGAGAGTCTCATGATCAGGCCCGAGATATGGTCATTCTTAAAGGGGAAAACCGGTTTTATTTTTAACTGCAATGCATATGGCGGAAATCTAAGGGGCCGCCTCCGTTTTTCGGAAAACGGCTTTAGGCCTCCTTTTTCCACATCAATAAAATTGAAAGATATCATCATCGATGATTACAGTTATCTTTCAGCACTGATCGGTCGTAATTCAAGCGGTGTCCTGGGCGGAGCAGTTACATACGAAGGGCTTACAGACGGCACAGGCGAGGCCAATCTGAAAATATCTGACGGCAGCGTGGAGCTTCTGGAGCCGTTTCTTAATCTTGACTCCATTGAATTTGATGAACTCCTGGTCAAACTCGTGCTCAAAGAGCAGAAAATAGAGCTTTCCCACGTCAAGTTGAAAGGCCGGGACATTCAGGGGACAATGGCAGGGACCATCAGGTTGAAAAGAGACTTTCTTAAAAGCAGCCTTGATATGAAAGGGACAGTTGAGCTGCTTAAAACTCTGTTTAACAGTGATACGGTCAATCCCGATAGAGAGGCGTTAACCGGCGAACCGCTGAAAATGCCATTTGCAGTCTACGGGACGATCACAGAACCAAAACTTGAACTCATGTAGATTTATAGTACAACCATATTTCATTATGACCAAGCTTTACTACACAGTATTCAATCTCGTTGCATTATCATTGATTATTTATGTCGGTGTGGATATCTTTTACCGGACTGCTCGCTCCCGCGTTATTGATGTCAAAACCAGTGATGCTGCAATGCAGCAGGTCCCTGATATTGAACAGCACAAGAAAACCCCCTTCAGTGATTACCGAATAATAACCGACCGAAACCTGTTTGGTTCACAGGAAAAGGCCTCTGAAGACATAAAAGAGGAAGAGCTTGAAGGTCTTGAACCCACTTCATTAAAGGTGGCCCTGTTGGGTACGGTTTCCGGAGACAAGAAAAATGCCCGTGCTGTTATTGAGGAAACAGACAAAAGGAAGCAGGGCCTTTTCAAGGAGGGCGACAGCGTCCAGGATGCCGTTGTCAAAAGGATTCTGCGGGAGAAGGTAATCCTCAGAGTGGGGGACAAAGATGAAATACTCACCATGAAAGAACCCTCTTCTCCGCAAGGGCCTCCGGCCTCAAAACGCGCAGGCAGGGATGCCAGGCGGCGTTTATCACAGAGGACTTCAACGAGAGGATCTACAATAACGGTCAGACGCTCAGATATCCAGGAATCCATCAAGGACATTAACCAGCTACTGTCCCAGGCACGGATCCAGCCCCATTACAAAGACGGCAATTCCGACGGGCTGGCCATAAGCCGCATAAAAAGGGGATCCATATTTTCCAAATTGGGATTAAGGAACGGAGACGTTGTCCGGGAAATAAACGGCAGTTCCCTGACCAGCCCGGAGGACATCCTCTCCATGTATGAGAAACTGAAATCCGGCGATCAGGCCTCTCTGGATATAACCAGGAGGGGCAGGAAAAAGAAATTAAATTACAAATTTAAATAAAGACATGTATACCTCATTTTTTGGTTTCAAAGAAAATCCCTTTAATTTAACACCTGATCCTAGGTACCTCTTCCTGAGTCGTTACCACAAGGAGGCGCTCGACCATCTGCTGTATGGGATCAACGAGAGGAAGGGATTTATTGCCATAACAGGCGGTATCGGTACGGGCAAGACAACACTCTGTCGTGCCTTCCTGAGTCACCTGGATCCATCCACAAAAAGCGCCCTCATATTCAATTCATTTATCTCAGACAGTGAACTGTTAACCTCTATAAACCAGGAGTTCGGCATTGAGATGGCCCCTGGCACCGAAAGCAAAAAGGACCATATTGACGCCCTCAACCACTTCCTGCTCGAAAATTTCGGTAATGGCGGCAATGCCGTCCTTCTGATAGACGAGGCCCAGAATCTTTCTCACTCCGTCCTTGAACAGATAAGGATGCTCTCTAATCTGGAAACAGAAAGAGAAAAACTGATTCAGATTATACTTGTGGGGCAACCGGAATTGCGGGAACTCCTGGTTGCACCATCTTTGAAACAACTGGATGAACGCATCACGGTCCGCTACGACTTAAAGCCTTTGGATTCCGGGGACATCAAAGGCTATGTGGAGCATCGCCTTGTTGTGGCAGGGAATAGAGGGGACCTGCGGTTCACAAAAAATGCCCTGAAAAAGGTTTATTCATACTCCCGGGGAAACCCGAGAAGGATCAACGCGGTCTGTGACCGGGCACTCCTCATTGCATATGCCGTGGAAAAGCACAGCGTATCCGAACGGATGCTGGCAAAGGCTGTTGAAGAGGTCCGCGGAGACATAACGGCCGATTCCCGGATGAAAAACCGGTACGGAAAGCGGTTTGGTTTAGCTGCCTTTTTAGCAATCCTGCTGATTATGGCCATGGCCTTTGCCGGATGGACTTACAGAAAGGATATCTCGAAACTGTTTTCGAATGAACAGAAGCCCACTGTCACAAAAACCATACGAATCCCACGAAAACCGGGTCAACCGGAAAAGAAGGCCGCCGCCCTGTTCCTTGATGAGCAAAACAGCCTTGCCGGGCTTTTCAGGCTTTTCAATGAAAGTAGAAATGCAGGCAGCATTTTCGCAGGGAATGAGCATCTGGAGCTTGTTTCATTAACAATTGGTCCGGAATATCATGTGATGTTCAAAAAGCCTTTTCTGGTGCAACTTTCCAGCAGCGCCCTGACCTCTTCCCTGCCGTCTCCCCGATATCTCCTGGTCCGCGAATTGACAGACCAGGGCGCATTTGTCATTGACGCCGATGGCAGGGAACATCCTGTTGCCAGAGACTTCCTCATTAGAAACTGGGGCTTTAAAATCTCCTGGTTCTTTCCCTGCAAGAATAAGGATAATCATTTGAAAAAGGGGATGAGTACCAAAGATGTCCTGGAGGTTCAAAGGGTGCTCCATGATACGGGCTATCCAGTAGAACCTACCGGAATTTTTGATGGGTCTACGTTTGACGAACTTGTGAAGTTCCAAGGAGATTTTGGTCTGGTGGCAGACGGCATTGCCGGCCCGCAGACCCTGGCTGTGTTGTATTTAATTAGTTGAAAACCGCCATGAGCTACATTCACAAAGCCTTGAAAAAGGCCCAGAGACAAAAAGACTCCCAATATCAGCGATATGAGGGAGTCTTGTCAAAACAGGGGGAAAAAACGAACCGTTCTCCTCGCAGGGCCCTCTGGTGGCTTGGCATTGCCGTGTTTGTAGGTTTACTTGCTTTTGCGTCTTATTCATGGTTTGATTCGAAAAAGCAACAGCCCCTTGAGGCAAAAAAAAGGGAACCGGAAAAACCAGTCAAGTTACCTGTCACAAAAAAACCTGTTACAGCACCTGTTAAGAAAAATGTCACAAAAAAAGCAAGCGCTCCGGACGCAAAGGGACTGTATGGCAGGGCAAGGGCTTTCCACAAAAGCGGACGTCTAACCAATGCCAAACGGTTGTACCAGGAGACCCTCAAAGTAGCGCCCGGTTACGTGGATGCATTGAACAACCTGGGTGTTATTTTTATCCACGAAAAAAACTACGAAGCCGCCCGGCAAAACTTTGAAAAGGCCATCCGCATCAAGCCGGAACAAGTGGATCCCTATTACAACCTTGCATGTGTTTACGCCCTTATGGGGGAAACAAAACCGGGCATTGCCCATCTCAAGAGGGCCTCTTCTCTAGACCGGGACGTGATAAAATGGGCCCGGGAGGATACTGATCTTAAAAACCTTCGGGGAATACCCGAGTTTGAGGAGATGATAAGGATTGACTAATAAAATATGTAACTATTCAGGTAGATAGGCTGTAGGCATTTAGGCTGTGAGGTACCGCAGGAAGGGAACATGCGTGATCATACGAAACTCAGACTGCGAATCAAAAATTGTGGGGACAAAAAGGTTTTGGGCACCCTGCTTCGATCAATGCGCAGATAGCGCAGGATTCGGAAACTAATCCCGCGTTCCGCGGGACCTACAGCCTAAGCAACCTGAACAGTTACAAAAATTACAATAATTGATCGTTTACTGCCCCAATTAAAAGTGATAGACCTGTGAGGCACATAATCATGAGATTCAAAATGAAACAAAAATACAGTTTCTTCATTCTGCTGGTAATATTGTGGTTCCTGACAAACGGTTCCCCGGTCCAGGGCGCCCGTGTCGCCGGCGAGGAGGGCGTAACCCCTGTCACACCCGGTTCTGAACAAACGGTTCAAACACCGCCAAAACCTGTCGGGACAGAACCGGCGGCAGTTCGTCCTGTCAGGACAGAACCTGAGCAGCCTGAACCAAACAACAATAAAAAAGAAGAGCAGGCCGGGGAGACAAAATCCCCTGAAGAAAAAAAGCCTGAAAAGCGTTATGTTACCATTGATTTTGACAATGTTGACATGGCCATATTTATCAAATTCATCAGCGAATTGACCGGCAGAAATTTTGTTATCGATAAGGCGGTCAGCGGGAAAGTGACGGTTATTTCCCCCACCAAGATATCCGTGGAAGAGGCCTACAAAGTATTCGAGTCTGTTTTGGAGGTCTATGGCTATGCCACTGTGCCGGCAGGGAATATCACAAAAATTGTACCGGCGGCCACCGCAAAATCAAAAAACATCGAGACAAGGCTGAAAAGACAGGCCATTTCCCCTGAAGACAAAGTCGTGACGCAACTGATTCCGCTGAGGTATGCTGACCCAAATGAGCTGAAAAAACTCTTTACGCCCTTTATTTCCAAGAACAGCCTGATCGTCCCGTATTCACCGACAGGCACCTTGATCGTCACCGATGTCCTTTCCAATATCAAACGACTGATCAAGATCATAGATGAAATCGATGTGGAAGGAATCGGGGAAGAGATATCGGTTATCCCCCTTGAATATGCAACTGCGTCTGTCCTGACCAAATCCCTGAGCACTGTTTTTCAAAGACGTACGACAACTGCCAAGGGGAAAAAAGGCCTCACAGGCGGAGGCGCTATCAAAATCACCTCTGATGAACGAACAAATGCCTTGATCATATTGGCATCTGAAGATGATACACGAAAGGTCAAAAAACTTATAAAGATGCTGGACACGGAAATCCCTCGCGGCGAAGGAGACATTCATGTCTATTATCTACAGAACGCCAATGCCGAAGATCTGGCTTCAGTCCTGAAAGCCATTCCTTCCGACCAGAAAGAGGCGGCCAAAAAGGGAAAGGCGCCCATTGTTTCCAAAGACGTCCAGATTGTGGCAGACAAGGCGACCAACTCGCTCGTGATTACAGCCAAAAAGAGCGACTACCATATCCTTGAAAGCGTGATCAAGAAGCTGGATATCCCCCGGCGAATGGTCTACATCGAAGCGCTTCTTATGGAAGTCAGTGTAGAAAAAGATTTTGCTGTTGGTGTGGAGTGGCGGGTTGGAAAAGATATCGGCAGTTATGAGGGCAAAGACGTGGGGGCCTTTGCAGGTTCTAGCGCGTCGCCTACCAATATCCCTGATAGTCCTCTTGCAGGACTTCCACGCGGTCTTGCCCTTGGGGTCCTGGGAGAAAGTATTACAATCGGCGGTGTCGAATTCCCCAGCATTCAGGCCTTAATTCGAGCTTATGAGGGAGATTCGGATTTTCACATCCTGTCAACCCCGCAGATCATGACAACCGACAATGAAGAAGCAGAGATTATCGTTGCTGACAATATCCCTTACCTTACCAGGCAGGAATCTTCATCAGTAACCACGGATATAGGTTACAGCAATTACGAATTCAAGGATGTGGGGGTGACCCTCCAAATTACCCCTCAGATCAACCAGGAAAGGTTTGTCCGGCTGAAGATCTATCAGGAAGTGTCGGAGGTTAAGGGCCAGGAAGATATCGGGTTACCAATCACCGTGAAACGGCAGACCAAAACCACCGTCGTCATCAAAGACGGCCATACTGTGGTCATCGCCGGTTTGATCGATGAAAAATTGGATAAAGTGACCCAACAAACCCCCTGCCTTGGAGATGTCCCCGGACTTGGCTGGCTTTTCAAATCAAAGGGGACTTCCGGTGATAAAACAAACCTTTACGTATTCATAACACCGCACATTGTTGAAAATCCGGAAGAGGCACAAAAGGTCTTTGAAGAAAAAAGAGATGATATTGAAGGGATTAAGGAAGGCGTCATAAAGTTGTACAAAACACCGTGGTCAGAAGGCCAGGAAGTGGGCAAAGAAGAGGAAGAGTAGACAAAAATTCTTGGTAACTACTCAGGTAGATAGGCTGTAGGCATTTAGGCTGTGAGGTACCGCAGGAAGGAAACATTCGTGATCATACGAAACTCAGGGCGTGACTACTCACGTAGTGAGGCTGTTCGCAAACTAATCCCGCGTTCCGCGGGACCTACAGTCTAAGCAACCTGAACAGTTACATTTCTTATCGTCAACTTTAGATCACTTTTAGTTATGAAACCAATCGGCACAATATTATTAGAAACCTGCGGGCTTTCGGAGCAGGCGTTAACCGAGGCGCTCAGGATCAAAGATGAAAAGGGAGGCCGCATCGGTGAGATCCTGATACGACAGAAGGCTATCCTGGAATCCGACCTGTTAAAGGCCTTGAGCATACAGCTTGACGTACCTTTTCTCTCAACACTGCCCCTGGAAAACTTCAGTGCCGAGTTTACGGAAAAAGTCCCCATCCAGTTTCTCAAAAAATACAAGATGGTCCCCATGAAAACTGACAGGGAAAAATTCATCGCTGTCAATGATCCACTCCTGTTTCAACCCGCAGATGATCTGCGTCTCCTCCTGAACCTGGAGGGTGTGGATGTCGTTCTTGCACCCCAGTCGGCCATCCTTTCCACCATCAATTTTGCCTATGACATGAGCGGCGATTCTGCCGAACAGGTCATCGAAGACATGCATGAGGAAGACACAGATCAACTCTTTTCGGAGATCCGAGAGACAGATGATCTTCTTGATGATACAAGTGATGCGCCCATCATTAAACTGGTCAATCTGATGTTCTCCCAGGCCGTTAAAGACGGCGCCAGCGATATCCATATTGAACCCTTGCAGAAAAGGCTAAATATAAGGAGCAGGGTGGATGGGATCCTTTACAACATGCTCTCTCCACCAAAACATATTCAATCCGCCCTGATCTCACGGATAAAAATCATGGCAGACATGAACATTGCCGAAAAAAGGCTTCCCCAGGACGGCAGGATCGAAATCAAGATTGCAAATAAGAACATCGATATCCGGGCTTCAACCATACCTACGGCCTTTGGTGAGAGGGTGGTTTTGCGTCTGCTTGATAAGTCCAATGTCCTGCTCAGGCTTAGGGATATCGGAATGTCTGAAGACAGGCTGGTAGAATTCAATAAACTCATCAAATCCGCATATGGCATCCTTCTGGTCACCGGCCCAACAGGAAGCGGCAAAACCACGACACTTTACGGTGCCCTTTCCATAATCAATGACACCGACATCAATATCATTACCATAGAAGATCCCGTCGAATACCAGATCGAAGGCATCGGTCAGATCCAGGTCAACCCCAAAATTGACCTCACATTTGCCAGGGGTCTGAGATCGATTGTGCGCCAGGATCCTGACGTAATTCTTGTGGGTGAGATAAGGGATCTGGAAACCGCAGAGATAGCAATTCAATCCGCTTTGACCGGTCATCTTGTGTTTTCCACCCTTCACACCAATGACGCCGCAAGTGCGATTACGCGTCTTACTGACATGGGGATAGAACCGTTCCTGGTCACATCTTCCGTGATAGGCATACTGGCACAAAGGCTTGTACGCGTCATTTGCAACAACTGCAAGCAGGAGTACACACCGGATGAAGAATCACTGTTGAGTGTCGGAATAACCCCTGAGATGGCTGACGGCAAAAGAATCTACCGGGGTACCGGATGCCCTGCCTGCCTCAATACAGGATACAAGGGGAGGATAGGTGTGTTTGAACTGATGCACCTGGATGACACGATCAAGAATCTCATCTTGAAAACCTCCGATTCCAATGCCATCAAACGAAGGGCTGTTGAACAGGGAATGATCACCCTCCGCCATGACGGCGCCCAAAAGGTATTTGACGGCATTACCACCATCGAAGAGGTCTTTCGGGTTACACAGCAGTAAAAACCTCCGTTCATATAATCCCCGCCTGTTCGCTTCACCCACAATACTTCCGCCTTTGCACTTCCTGTCGCAGAAACAAATAAATGTGAAAATTTTTGCCACAATGTAGCATAAAATTACACGATAAAATGGCAAATTATTACATGCTTCTGCTTGGCCACATTATACTCTTTAATTTCAATAAGTTGCCTGCAACATTTTCCTTATTTTTTGGCACGAATTTTGCTAAAGATTATATACCTTAGTCGATTTTCCTACCGCAATTTTGATCAGTTTGAAGGCGCCTTCAAAATCCAAGGTCTTGTTCTGCATAACCGGCCAGTGTCTCAAACTGAGAAACTCATAGCTATCGGAGACCAAAATGAAAAACCTAATAATGACATCTCTGGCTTTGATGTTTTTAGTCTTTAGCGTTTCTTTTGCTTCTGCATCTTCGACCCTCTATGACTGGGCGTTCTTTGTGGATGGCGCCAAATTCGAAGCCATGGAAGGCGATCTAATGCCTACCAGCGGTACGTTGGACGACGGAGGTCTTGGCACTTTAACATGGTCCACCAGTGAAGCCGGAAATCATACCTTTATTGCATTCTTTGACCATGAAATCGATGAATCCGAAAACACATTCTTCAATGAATTCGGATCTTCCAACGGGACGCCTGAGCCGCGTCAGTTCTGGGAAATCGATGAACCGGGCTGGGGCAAGAACGATCCCCATGGCGCAGGAGATATTTACTGGAATACGCTGAACGGATTCCTGGACAAAAGCAATGGCGTTTCTCAGGGATCAGAGGATGACGTCTCTATGGCCTTAGGCTGGGAGTTCACCCTGACGGCAAGTGAAATCGCTACAATTTCGTTAAACTTAAGTAATGTGGCTTCATGCCCAGGATTTTGTCTTTCTCAAACAGATCCGGATAGCAACGATACCATCTATTTCACCAGCACATTGACCAGTCAACCTATCCCAGTGCCTTCGACGATAATCCTGTTCGGTTCCGGTCTTGCTGGTCTCTTCAGCCTGACAAGGAGGAAGTTCTTTTTATCATCTTAGAAGTGACTTAATACAGGAACAAAAATTCTGAAAAAGCCACACTGCTGAGGAAAGTAAAATATCAAAGCAGTACGGAAAGCCACGGATCCTTGATCCAATCAAAGAATAGCCGGGCTGCCAGAAGTTGAATCCCAACTTTTGACGGTCCGGCTTTTTTTGGCCATAGCATACAAAACCATGACAAATCTTTGGAGAAAATCAGAATGAAAATTAACAAAGGCCTTGTCTTGATCCTGCTGCTCTTATTCTCGCCATGTAGGCTTTACGCTTCTGACCTGGATCTTGAGAGAGGATTACAGGAAGACCTTTTTAGGAGCCTGTCCATCATCGAAAAGGCCCTGGAGAAGATGCAGGAGGGCAGCCCTCTGACCAATGAGACAACCAGGCTGAAGTCCAGAGCCGAAAGCATTACGGCATCCCATATGCTGCTTCAGGAAAGATTCAGGGC
>Ga0209345_10004170_pt1 | contig 14161 bp, 9 predicted proteins | sample Cruoilmetagenom7_FD_187294 | JGI IMG/M metagenome (GOLD analysis project Ga0209345, IMG submission 187294) | Oil polluted marine microbial communities from Coal Oil Point, Santa Barbara, California, USA - Sample 7 (SPAdes) (version 2) | ecosystem: Environmental > Aquatic > Marine > Oil seeps ... | reverse complement strand
GATAACTAAAAAGGATATGTTCATAATCCAAATCATTTAAGGTTTCACCAATACTTTTTGAAAGTACATTGATATAATCCTCACGATTGTAAAATGCTGGTGTTCGTGTAATTTTTACTCCTGGAAAATGCTCAGCAACCAACTCATCTACTTTAACATCAATCGTTTCTGTTGTTGCCATCGCAAATTGTGGATATAGCGGAATGGTTTTTATTTCAGTACAACCTTTATCTACTAATTCTTGTAACCCTTTTTTAATTGTCATGCTACCATAACGCATTGCCAAAGCCACAGGATAATCTACTTTTTGCTGCACTTTTTCTTGAAGTCGTTCTGAAAGTACAATTAACGGCGAGCCTTCTTCCCACCAAATTTTTTGATACGCTGCTGCAGATGCTTTAGGCCTGGTATTTAAAATAATTCCTTTAACCAAAAGCGTACGCGCCCATAGCGGCACATCAATAACGCGTTCGTCCATTAAAAATTCACCAAGATATTTCTTAACATCTTTAGGTTTAGGACTGTCTGGAGAGCCCAAATTCACTAATAAAATTCCTTTTGACATGCTTTTCATTTTCAACTACAAAAATACGATACTAATTGTAATACTTAATAACGGTTTGCATTGCTTTTATTTATCCTACTATCTTAAAATATTTTATATACTTTTCAGTTATACTCACTAAAACAAATAGCTTTATTATCAGCTTTTAATCGAGTTTAACTTTTTCTTTAAGGCTGTTTAAAGGATTTAAATATCTTTACAAGCCTTGACTAAATTTTATAATGAAAAGAGAAGCTTATTCAAAATGGCATCATTTAAAGCAATGATTAATCGCGAATAGCATGTGACAATTAAATGTCAATAAACACAAGCACATGAAAAAATTCTTAGCACTAATACTTATTTTATTTACCACAATTGCATTTTCACAACAACAATATCAAAGTTTACTTTGGAAAATTACAGGAAACGGATTAGAAAAACCGTCATATCTCTATGGTACTATGCACGTCAGTAAAAAAGTAGCATTTAGATTAGACGATGTATTTTATAAAGCTTTAGATAAAAGTGATTGTATTGCCCTAGAATCTGACCCAACTACGTGGCCTGAATTTAATTATGAAATGATGCTTGGCCAAATGGCTGCTTATACTAACTATAATGAGGATTTCTACACCAATCTTTTTAAGCTAACCCACCCTGAAGAAATGGCCATTAGAGGTTCTGTACGTATGGACAACAATGCTGTAAATGCGTATTTATATAGAAAAAGCAGCTCTTCAGATAATTTTGAAGAAGAAACCTATTTGGATATGTTCATTTTTCAGGCAGGAAAGAAAAATAACAAAAAAATATATGCTTTAGAGGATTTAGAAGAATCTAGATATTTAACCACAAAAGCCGCTTATAACGCCAACAAAAAAGAATTAGATCCCTGGGTACAAAAACTATATGCTAAAGAAAATGCCTATTTAATTCAAGAAAACTTATATCGCGATAGAAACTTAGACCTACTCGATTCTATTGGAGCTGGAGTAAATACTGAATTCTTCCGCAAAAACATGCTCTATATCCGAAACGAGAATATGGTAATTTCTTTAGAAAAACTCATGCCAACCAAATCTGTATTTGCAGGAGTTGGTGCTGCACATTTACCAGGAGAACACGGCATGATTAACATGTTACGTCAACGCGGTTATACTGTAAAAGCGTTAACATCTAACCAGACAGATTATAGTAAAACAGAGAAAACAAAACTCGACAGCCTTTTTGTAACACCAGAATTACAAAAACACAGTACACCAGATGGATTCTTAAGTATTAACACGTATGATAAACTTAGAGAGTTTTCCTATGGAGGACAAAAATATTATCTAGACCCAGACATGACTAATGGTGCCTATTTAACCATCAATAGAATTAGTCGTTTCACCTATTTACCAAACGAAAAAGATAACATTAGCCTTAAAGAGATTGATCATTTATTATACGAAGATATTCCTGGAGACATCATTAAAAAGGAAGAATTAACCCAACCTTATCCTGGCATCAGCATTGTTAATAAAACCAAAAAAGGAGAATTTCAGAAGTACCATATTTATGAAACACCTTTAGAAATTATAATTATAAAATTTGCGGGTCGCAGTGATTTTGTATTAAAACATGAAGAAAAAATATTTAATTCTATAGCCCTTAAACATCCTTCAAACGCCACACAATTATTTGTGTCTCCTGAGAAAAAATTTCAAGTTGATTTTCCAGAGTATTACATTTCTAGTAATATGCATAATTACGGCAAAAAGCTAGTAGAAGGCTACAAAAACGGAGCCTATTATTTTATTGAAGAAGCTGTTTTAAACGACTTAACATATATAGAAGAAGACAGTTTTGAGGCTAAATACTTCCACCATGCCTTATATAAAAACTACAAATTAACCGAAGCTGAAGGTGGTTTTAAAGCAGGCGATTACCGAACCTATGAATCTAATGCCATATTAGATGCCGACACCAACAAAAGACTCTATTTAAAAACCATTGTAAAAGATGGCAGTTATTATTTGTTAGGTTATGTGGGTACAAATGAAGCTGATAAATCGGCATACTTTAAGTCGTTTAAGTTTAATAAAACAGATTACAAAGGATTTGAAAAAGTGATAGACACCTCTCTACATTTTTCGGTTTACACAAACGGAAAAGCGCCTTTGCCAAATCCGTACAACTACAATGGAAGTAAAAAAACCAAAGATTACGAACAAACCATAAACGAAACCGTTTATTCTACCTATGCTAACGAGCAAATCTCAGTCTCAAGAACTAAGTTTCACGATTTACAAATGTTTCACAATGTAGATAGTCTTTGGAAAGATTTAGAAGACAAAGTAAATTATAGATCACGTTATTATAAAACAGAAAAAGCATTTTCTATAAGCAACCGTTCATCTTCAAAAAAAGGTACTATTTACACACATAGTTTTACCTATTCAGATACTTTAAGCGCCAAGCAAGTATTGGTAAAAAACATCCTTAAGGAAGGAGTGCTTTTTGAACTAAAAACATTGATAGATTCTATTAGTGGACCCTCTAAGTTTGTCACTGAATTTTACGAGACATTCACACCAAAAGATACGCTTTTGGGTAAAAATGTGTTAACAGATAAAACCAAACAGTTTTTCGAAGCCTTACGAGCAAAAGACAGTATTGTTTTAGAGTCTTATAGCTTAGTTAAATTCAAGAAACATAACAGTAAAGACATTGTTTCTATTCTGAAAGATTTTGAATTTGATAAAGAACGCTTAGAGATAAAATCGCACCTCGTAGAACAACTTATTAAAATAGATTTAAAAAACAATTTACCATTTATAAAACAACTCTATCACGATAGCTATTCTGATCCACAAACTCAAACCTCTATTTTAGAAGGCTTATTAGATTCTAACACAAAGGCGTCTTATTCTATCGCTTTAGAATTAATGGAGCGTGATTTACCTTTAGGAAGTGTTAGTAGTATGTTTTATAACTATAAAGGAAAGGATTCTTTAGAACTAAAGGCATCATTGTTTCCTAAAATACTAGAATACAGCACTATACAAGAATACAAATACCCTCTTTACACCTTACTAGCTAAACTGAAAGATAGCGGAATGGTTAAGCAAAAAACTTATAAGAAATATAAAAACCAGTTGATTAATGATGCTAAAATGGAGATTAAACGAAATTTAGGAAACTACAATAATTACGGTTACAATTCCTATTCTCAAAATTTAGCGACTTATGTAAGGTTAATTTTCCCTTATAGAAACGAACGCAGTGCTCAAGATTTTTTTGAAAAACTGATGAATGTAGAGGATACAAATGCCTTAGTAAAATATTACGTATTGTTAACTAAAGCTAAAGAAACAATTCCAGAAGCATTAACAAAAAAGCTTTTAGAAGACGAAGAAAATCAGTATTTGCTTATAGAAAAACTAGATGACGCCAAGCTTTTAAGTAAGTTAAAATCTATTAATATCAGTCAACAACAATTCGCCAAATCAAAGCTCTTATCTGATGCTAATTTTGAAAAAGAAAAAGATTCTATTGCCTTTCTTTTTAAACGCGATTTTGTAACCGATAAAGGGAAAAACGCCGAAATATATTTCTTTAAGATTGATAAGGATGACGAGTATTCTGGAAAGACTGAAGCTTTACATTACATCTCTTTTATTAAGCCAAAAGACCCTAAGCAACTGTCTGTAGATTATTATTCTAAATCTGAAAGTTATGGTACCATCGTAGATAAAACCAAAGAGATAGAAGAACAATATACCGAAATCCTCAATTTAGCGATTTACAAAGATAGACAACGTGTTACGCCAAGTGGTGGTGATGGGTATTATGATTATTAGTAAAATTTACCCTTACAAGAAAGCATCCTCAAATTAAATTTACTTGTATTTTACAACTTTCTTAAAAAATTGCCTATTCACTAATTGAAAAGAGGCGTTTACTCAGTTATAATTGAAATAGTCGGTTATTTCTTATAAGTTTATATTCTGTTTAAAACAAAATATACGTGACTTTACGTATAGTATGACACTAATAATTAATATAGTTTAGTACACTACTATTAAAACCAATGTAATTATGAAACAAAAAAATCTCATTATCTCATTATCTCATTATCTCATTATCTCATTATCTCAAAATAATTATTTTTGTTTTGGGAATACCAATAGTACTCTACCAATGCCAAAAGTTTGATGATTCACAAACAATTATCGCTGAAGAAAAACCACCTTTAAAAATATCGATTGTACATGGCAATGCGCATTTTGCAAAAGCCAATCCAGATATTTATAACAAACTTAAAAATGCTAATCAAAACCATATAGCAGCTAGAGGCACAGAATATTCTACCGATTATAATTTCTATTATAACTTAGACAATATTCAAATTATTGAGAAAAACACCTATACACAATATACGGTTGCAGTAGAAAACGAATCTCAAAATAACAATCTATTAAATTACGTTTTAATTGTATATAATGATGGAGAAGAACGTCAGTATTTAGTCACCTACCCCAGAATTGAGACCGCAGAAGGCTTAGAAATTGACCATTATAGCGCAACATTACAATCTTTAGATGGCCAATCGCTTTTAGGTAGAGGTACTTTAACTCCTTGTACAAATGGCACAGTACCTCAACTTATAGATGTAACACCAACTTATAGTTGTACAGCAGTGAATTGTGGTGGTCAAAACCATGGCCCAGAAGATGAAGGCTGTAAATGTGGTACAATTGAAAATGGTTATTATCACGATTGCACTAGAGCCTCCTACGATTGTGGTTGGACAAATGTTAATACTTGGAGTTGCACAGGTGGTAGTAGCTCAGGTGGCCCAGATACTGGTGGAGAAACTGGTGGTGGTGGTGATACTGATGATGACGATGATGATGAACCAGTTGGCACAATAGCTTTATTAGACGTTGAAGGCACAGAAACCTCAGTTCCTTGTAATAAAATTGCAGCACAAATTGAAGACCCAGACTATATTGCCGCCAAAGCGTTTTTAGATGAAAAAATAGGAGAACCCATAGAATATGGTAAATCGCTTAATACAAATGGGGATTATGATGACTTACCACAAAACCCAAACAATGGAAACGAACTCGATGTAGAAATTATAGCAACTACAGTAGGTTTTATGCACACACATCTTAATGATGTCGTAACTGTACTACCTAATGGTACTATTAGTACGAAACCAAAAATTAGAATGTTCTCACCAAAAGACCTTAGAACATTTTTACTTATGTTACAAAATGCTAACAATAATAATATTGATCCTGCAGATATTTTTGTAGATATGTTTTCTAGCAATGGAGATTATACCCTAAGATTTGATGGTAATATAAATGACGTGGTTAGCAATATTACACCAACCTTATTAGACTATTTGGGTAGTAACAAAGCAGATGAAGACTATCTTAAAGATATTAAAAAATACAAAAGGGAACGTGGTGTACTAAAGTTTATAGAATCTAAAATTGAAATCAACGGACTAAATTTATATAAAGTACAGAATAACGGCACTATTAAACGAAAGTACTTAAATGAGAACGGAAAACTTAAAACTAATAAATGTGAACAATAATATATTAAATATGAAAAAAATAATTATAATACTCGTTATAAGCTTATCAGTATACAACTGTAAAGCTCAGGTAATCTCTTTAGAAGAAGCAAACACCTATTTTTTAAGCGAAGATGAAGGCCTACCAGACCATGTTACTGGGGTAAAAGACATTAATAATACACTCGATGAGTTTTTAGGCGTTTGGACACTAGACTATAACAACAAACATTATGAGTTAACCATTACAAAATTTGAGAGTATGCTTGTTGATATCCCAAACGATATTTTATTAATTAAGCATAAGATCACAGATAATAATGGTGTAGTGCTAGATGATACCACTATCTTACCAAATAAGAGTCCATTAATTATGAAAGGACGGTTCTTCCTTAGTGATAATGAAACTTATTTAGTATCTTATTTTGGCTCAAATTCTAAATGTGGGCAATTTGGTGATGTAATCATATATATAGATAATGATAATGTATTAGGAAATGAAATGATTTTTCATTTTGATAGAGGTCATGATATTATTAACTCTAATGAGTGTACCGCACCTGTAACATTTCCTTTTCCTATAGATACATTTTTAACATTTACAAAACAGTAATTTATAAAAAGGCTTCAATTGTTATGTTGAAGCCTGAATATACTTCTTAGGCGTCGTCCCAAATTTCTTCTTAAAAGCGGCAATAAAATGGCTTCCTGTGCTGTACCCCACTTTTAGTCCAACTTCATTGACGTTATAATCACCAGATTCTAAGAGTTTACGTGCGACTTCCATTTTGTAATCAAATAGAAAACTAAAAACCGAGTCACCATAAATTTGTTTAAACCCTTCTTTTAATTTTTTTAAGCTTAAATCTATGTCGTCTGCTAACTCTTGTAAGGTTGGCGGTTCTGCCATATTAGCGATGATAATATCTTTAGCTTTTTTAAGTTTAGCTACATTAACCTCATCCACTAAAAACGGACATTGTTCAATATCGGCATCCTCACTTCTGTTAAAAAACAAGCTTATTAATTCGTAAGCTTTACCTTTAAAATATAAAGACTTAATAGAATTATTAAGATTAAAACTAATCAACTGATTTAAAACAACCGCCATGGATGGAGATATTTTTCCATCCTTATAATACTTCTTCCCCTTATTATCATCTGTTAAAAAGGTAACATAATTCGCATCTTCAGAAAATAAGCCATGGAATTTTTTAATAGAAATCACTAAAGAGACCAACCAAGAATGTGGTTTTAATTCTAAGTGAATGGGCAAATCGCGCTGTGGGTTATATAGTAATAACGATGTTTCTTCATCAATATTCAAGGTATAATTCCCTTGATTAAACATAAACGCAGCTGATCCTTTAGTACAAAAATGAAACTGAATAAAACTACTATCAATCTCGCGCTCAAGAATTTCAACCGTATCGTTCTCATTTTTATGCGTTAGCACAAAAAAGCCATCTTCAATACGCGTTTCTTCAAAAGTACCTTTAGCGATACTTTTTAAACCTGTATTTTCTAAATTCATTTCATTCCTATTTAGATTCGTTCTAAACAAAAGGCTAAAAAGCCATTGGTTTTACTACAAAAATATGATATTTATCATGTTTTAGTAAAAAACTAAGCTAAAAAACCACAATCGATACTTTAAGTTCTTCTAGCGTTGTTTTTATTTAAATATCAAATTTACATTTGTGCTGTTACTTTCCAAAGTCAGGTAAACGAGCGAACGCAACACATGCATAATAAAAGCAAATATTTTTACGCTATAGGTCTCAGCTATAAAAAAGCAGATGCCGAAATACGTGGTCACTTTAGTCTAAGCGATACTGCTAAGCAAAATGTTTTATCGCAGGCCAAACAAAACGGTATTGAGAGTCTTTTAGTAATCTCAACATGCAACCGAACAGAAATGTACGGATTTGCAGAACATCCTTATCAACTCATTCAATTATTGTGCGATAACACAAAAGGGACCGTTGAAGAATTTCAAGACGTCGCTTATGTTCATAAAAACAAAGAAGCCATTAATCACATGTTTCGTGTAGGTTCTGGTTTAGATAGTCAAATTTTAGGTGATTTTGAAATTATCTTTCAACTTAAAGCTGGAGCGAGAGCTTCAAAAAAAGTTGGATTATTAAATTCATTTACCGAGCGTTTAGTGAATTCTGTGATTCAAGCAAGCAAACGCATTAAAAACGAAACGCAATTATCATCTGGTGCCACTTCAGTCTCTTTTGCCTCTGTTCAATACATAATGAAGAATGTTGAGAACATTTCTGAAAAAAACATTTTACTCTTCGGAACTGGAAAAATAGGAAGAAACACTTGTGAAAACTTGGTAAAACACACCAAAAATTCTCATATCACTTTAATAAACAGAACTAAAGATAAAGCTGAAGAAGTTGCTGGTAAATTTAACCTCATCGTTAAAGATTACGAGAAACTAGAAGATGAAATTAATGCTTCAGACATTGTTATTGTAGCAACAGGAGCACAAAACCCTACGGTTTATAAAAGCCTAATTTCTACTGAAAAACCACTATTAGTTTTAGACCTTTCGATTCCTAAAAATGTAAACGAAGACATTAGAGAGCATGCTAACATCACACTAATACATATGGATGATTTAGCTAAAATTACAGATGATACTTTAGAAAATCGTAAAGCGTTTATTCCAGATGCTGAGGCCATAATCTTAGAAATCACATCAGAATTCAATGCTTGGTTAGACACTTTAAAGTTTGTCCCAACCATTCAAGCTATAAAACATAAGTTAACAGATTTTAAAAACTCTGAACTTAATACACAACGCAAGAAAATTGCTGATTTTAATGAAGATCAAGCAGAATTAATTAGTAATAATATCATTCAAAAAATTACCAATCAATTTGCACACCATCTTAGAGAAGACAGTAACACTTCAGATGAAAGTATAGAGCTTATCAAAAAAATATTTCAGTTAGAAACTACCAATAATGTCTAAAATAATTCGCATTGGCACACGCGACAGCCAGCTCGCTATGTGGCAAGCAAAAACCGTTCAATCACAACTTGAGCATTTAGGTCACAAAACCGTCCTTGTCCCAGTAAAATCAACCGGAGATTTAGTACTCGATAAACCCTTGTACGAACTTGGAATTACCGGAATTTTCACTAAAACCTTAGATATTGCCATGTTAAATGGGAGTATTGATATTGCGGTACATTCACTAAAAGATGTCCCAACAGTTCTACCAAAAGGCATAATTCAAGCGGCAGTTTTAAAACGTGGAAACATTAATGACACCTTAGTTTTTAAAGACAATGAAGAGTTTTTATCTGCTAAAGATGCCATTATAGCCACAGGAAGTTTAAGGCGACGAGCACAATGGTTAAACCGCTACCCCACACACACCATTGTTGGTTTGCGTGGCAACGTAAATTCAAGACTAGAAAAGTTAGAAAAAAACGAAGATTGGGATGCTGCTATTTTTGCAGGTGCTGGTTTAGGCCGTTTAAACATTACACCCGAAAACTCAATTAATCTACACTGGATGGTTCCAGCACCAGCACAAGGAGCTATTATGATTACGGCTTTAGAAGCTGACGAGGACACTAGAGCAATCTGTGCAGAAATTAATCACGAAGAAACACAAATTTGTACGTCTATTGAGCGCGAATTTCTAAATCGCTTAGAAGGAGGTTGTACTGCACCAATTGGAGCGATTTGTTATATAAATAAAGAAGAAGAGGTTAACTTTAAAGGTGTTCTTTTAAGTAAAGACGGTACTAAAAAAATAGAAGTTACTAAAGTGGTACCTCTAGGCAAACATGAAGAGGTAGCAGAATTCTGTGCCAATTATATCATTGGAAAAGGTGGTAAAGTTTTAATTGACGAATTAACGCAAGGTGACAAAATCACTAATATCTATTCCACAAAAAAACTAACCAACGATCAGCTAGCCAAGTTTCATGAAGCAGTGGTTGCTGAGAGTAATGATGATATTAAAATTAATCCTAACCGATTAAATAAAACTATCGTCCGTAATGAAATTGAGAACGTTATCATTACAAGTCAGAATACTGTAGATTCTTTACTTACCAATTTTTCACATATTGAATTACAATTCAAAAATATTTATTGTGTAGGTCGAAAGACAAAGCGAATGGTTGAAAAACGTATCGGAAAAGTAAAACATTACGAGCAGTACGCTAAAGATTTAGCCGAACACATGGCTGAATACATGGATGGTACCGAAGTGACCTATTTCTGTAGTAATTTAAGATTAGACACTATACCTGATATTTTATCTAAACACAACATCAAAGTCAACGAAGTTGAAGCATACGAAACTAAGCTTGATGCTAAGAAAGTTGAAGGAGACTTAGATGGCGTCATGTTTTATAGCCCATCAACGGTTCAAAGTTTTTTACAACTAAATGAAGCCAAAGGCATTGCATTTTGTATTGGAGAAACAACGGCTACTGAAGCTAAAAAATACTTTAAAGAGGTGAGAGCTGCTAAAGTTCCTTTGGTTGAGAGTGTTGTTGAGTTGGTGAATGAATTTTACAAATAGTATTACACCCCTAAAGTCCCCTCAAGGGGACAATTGTTCTATGAAACTTTAGAGGTTTATGATAAAAATCTTATTTTCAAAATGAACATAATATTATCTGTTTACTCAATTTTAAATCTGTAAATTGTCCCCTTGAGGGGACTTTAGGGGTGTTTTTTGAAAAAATAATTAAAAAATAGATTCCTGTTTTTACAGGAATAACAGAAACATGATAAAGAACGATTTATTTTTAAGAGCATTAAAAGGAGAAACTGTAGAACGTCCACCAGTTTGGATGATGCGTCAAGCGGGCAGATACTTACCTGAGTTTATGGAAATCAAAGCGAAATATGATTTCTTTACACGTTGTCAAACACCAGAATTAGCAAGTGAAATTACGGTACAACCTATTCGTAGATACGGAATGGATGCTGCGATTCTGTTTTCAGATATTTTAGTGATTCCACAAGCGATGAATATTGAGGTACAAATGAAGCCTAATTTTGGGCCTTACTTACCAAATCCTATTCGCTCTCAAAAAGACGTCGATAACGTCATTGTTCCTGATGTAAAAGAGGCTTTAAACTATGTTTACGAGGCTATAAAAGCGACCAAAGAAAAGCTAAATGACGACATTCCGTTAATTGGTTTTGCGGGTTCACCTTGGACCATTTTATGTTATTGTGTGCAAGGTCAAGGCTCTAAAAACTTTGATAAAGCTAAAGAGTTTTGTTTTACAAATCCGATTGCTGCCCATGGTTTACTGCAGAAAATCACAGATACAACCATCGCCTATTTAAAGGAAAAAGTAAAAGCGGGTTGTAATGCTGTACAAGTTTTTGATTCTTGGGGAGGCATGTTATCTCCTGTAGATTATCAAGAATTTTCTTGGCAATATATACAACAAATCATTGATGCCCTAAAGGATGATGCACCAGTTATTGCTTTTGGAAAAGGCTGCTGGTTTGCATTAGATACAATGGCTAAATCTGGAGCCTCTGCTTTAGGTATCGACTGGACGTGTTCTGCAAAAAATGCACGTTACCTCACCGGAGGAAATATCACTTTACAAGGTAATTTTGATCCTACACGATTATTCTCGCCACCTACAGAAATCAAAAAGATGGTCACACAGATGATTAATGATTTTGGCAAGGATAAGTATATCGTTAATTTAGGTCATGGTATTTTACCAAACATTCCATTAGAGAATGCCAAAGCATTTATTGACGCCGTTAAGGAATACAAAGCGGAGTAAGATTAATTCTCTATTATTGTAACTTAAAACACCTTTTAACGTCTTTTAAGTATCGTCAATTAAAAACAATAATATGATTAATAACATATTAAAAGGTATACAAGCCTATACCGGAACTTTCGCTTTAATTTCAAAATTAAAACTTTGGAAATACTTCGCTATTCCTATACTTATTAGCATTGTTACTGCTACCACTATTGGACTATCAGCTTATGGTTTTTCTGATAATATGGGGCGTTTTATAGCTAAAGTATGGGTTTGGGATTGGGGCAAAGAAACCTTTACTACCATTTCTACCTTTATTGGTGGTATAATGATAGTAGCTATTGGTTTAATTCTTTATAAACATATCATTATGGCCTTGTCTGCACCTTTTATGAGTCCGGTTTCAGAAAAAATTGAAACACACTTAACAGGCATCGACAAGCACAATCACAGAACGACCTCTTTTCAAGAACAACTATGGAGAGGTATTCGTATTAACGTTAGAAACTTAGGGAAGGAATTACTAATTACACTACCCATTTTATTATTGAATTTCATTCCGCTAATTGGAAATATTACGTCCACAGTTATATTGTTTTTAGTACAAGCATATTATGCCGGATTCGGTAATATGGATTATACACTAGAACGTCATTTTAAGTATCGTGAGAGTATTCAATTTGTAAGAAAATATAGAGGTGTTGCTATAGGAAATGGTATTGTTTTCATGTTGTTTTTATTCATTCCTGTTATCGGTGTTATCATCGTTTTACCCTTAAGTGTAACAGCTGCAACGCTAAAGACCGTTGAGCTTTTAAAGAATGAAAACCTATTAAACAAAGACCTTTCCAACATAGAAAAATGGAAAGCATGATAACGGCATTCAATGGTTTTAAAATCACCCCCATTCATGAAAGAGACGCATGGAATATTTGTGATTTTTGTGTCGCAAATGCAGATAGACTAAAACTATATTTTCCAAAAACTTTAGAACAGAATTTAAACCCAACCTTATCTCAACTCTTTGTTGAAAAAATGGTGAAACAGTTCGAAAACAAAGAAACGTTTCTATTCACATTAAAACATACTGAAACCAGAGAACTCGCAGGACTTATTTACATCAAGGAACTCGATTGGAACATAAAACAAGGAGAATTTGCCTACTGCATCGGTTATCCTTTTGAAGGGCAAGGCTTAATGTCTGAAGCTATTAATCAACTATCTCAACATGCTTTTACTAGTTTAGGTCTAGAAACACTTCAGATTATTGCTCATAAAGATAATTTAGCAAGCGTAAAAGTGGCTTTAAAAAATGATTTCAAATGGATTAAAACCTTGGCTAATGAGTATACACCAATTGGAAAAGCACCTTTGGATATGGAATTGTATGAGTTAAATAAACAAAACACACGCTAAGACTTTGCAGGTTTTTAAAACCTAGCAGGTCAATCCTACACTTAATTCAAGACTAAATTTGTAATACAATGGAATTACTAAAAAAAGACAATTACTATCATATTTATAATCGTGGTATCAATAGTGAAACTGTTTTTCAAGACGACAACAATATGTCTTATTTTCTCAAACTTGTTGAGAAATACCTAATTCCAAAAGTTAACATTCTAGCTTACTGTTTACTCAATAATCATTTTCATTTTGCTATTGAAGTCACAACAGACACCAAAGAAGTTAATCAAGCATTTTCAAATTTATTTAATGCCTATACCAAAGCTTACAACAAGCAGAATTATAGAACAGGTGCTTTATTTGAAAGACCATTTAAAAGAAAGCACATTAAAGATGAAAATTATTTAAAACAACTCATTTTATACATACATAGAAATCCAGAAAATCATAATATTGTTGAAGATTTCAAATCTTATGAGTTTTCCTCTTTTAAATTATACAGTACTGAAAATACTACATTAATTAGCGAGAAAAAGCCATATATTATTGGGCTTTTTGATGACTTAAAGAACTTCAATATAACACATAACAATAATACACCGAACGAATTAAATATGGAATACGATGATTCTAGACCTGCTGGGTTTGAAAAACCCGCTAGGTCTTCAATGAAAGACCAATTCTTCAAATACATACACCAATTACAAGACACTATCACCTCTAAACTAGAGGAAATAGACGGCAAGGCTAAATTCCAAGAAGACCTTTGGGACCGACCAGAAGGAGGTGGAGGAAGAACACGCGTTATAGAAAATGGTGCTGTTTTCGAAAAAGGTGGTGTAAAC
>Ga0209345_10004166_pt1 | contig 14164 bp, 16 predicted proteins | sample Cruoilmetagenom7_FD_187294 | JGI IMG/M metagenome (GOLD analysis project Ga0209345, IMG submission 187294) | Oil polluted marine microbial communities from Coal Oil Point, Santa Barbara, California, USA - Sample 7 (SPAdes) (version 2) | ecosystem: Environmental > Aquatic > Marine > Oil seeps ... | reverse complement strand
TATTTTATCTTCATAAGCCTCAACAAATCTAGGTGTTAAAATTCTCATATACTTTGCTAAAACAACATAGTCAACATCTTTATAACTATCTATACACTCTATTATTTTACTTTCATGCTCAGAACGCTCTAAATTTTCATGTGAAATTGTTACATATGGAATATCAAACTTACTCACTAAAGATTCTAACTCATCATAGTTAGAAATAACAGCCAAGATATTAGCTTCAAGTTCACCAGCTTCATGACGAATAAGAATATCACCAAGAGCATGCATCTCTTTTGTAGCCATTATAATAATGTTTTTCTTCTCAGGCTTTATTATCTCTATGCCTGAGTTTTTTGGTAAAACATCATTAAGTGATTTATTTAAATCTTCTATGTTTACATCACCTTCAACAACACTTCTCATAAAGAATTTATTGTTTTCTTTATCAACAAACTCATTGTTTGATAATATATTTAGGTTATAGTTGAAAAATACAGTTGAGACTTTATATACAATACCTTTTTCATCATTAGCATCGATTAATACTCTATATTTGTCCACTATTTGTTTCCTTTTTCCAAAGTCTCTACTCTTTTATCTATAGTTGCTAAAACATATTCTAGAAAATTAAGAGTCATATCTATTTTTGCTTCAATATTTGTGTTATTGGGTGCTTGGAAACCTTCAAAAAGAACCAAAAGCCTCTCTCTAATAGAGTTTAAGTACATTAGTTCGCTCTCGTGTGAGCTTTCTTTTACTTCTTCTTTTGGAGTAGGTATCTCTTTTTTAGGAGTTGTTTTTTTAGTTTTATGTGAGAGTATCTCTTTAACTTCAGGCTCAGAGACCTGTATATTTGTAGTTACATCTTCCATTTCTGCAAGTGTTGAGAGTATTACATCTTTTAATTCCATGACTTTAATAACCACCTTTCAAATTCATTAAACTCTACATCAGTATCCATTTTTAAAAAGAAGTCTTTCATTTGAGTGTTTACATTTAAAAACTTTTTTCTCATTCCAGATAATCTTCGTATAGCGATTTTAGCATCACTATTTGAAGGGTCTTTTTTTAAAACTTCTTTGTAAATATCAAGAGCTTCTTCTTTAAGCCCTTGAAGTTCATAAATATTTGCTAATGTAAGTGTTTGCATCTGTTTTTATACTATCTTTGAATATAGTTCGCTATGATTGAACCCATTTCACTTGTTGAACAAATCTCTTTAGCATCAAATTGCGCTAGGTCACCAGTTCTGTAACCCTCACTAAGTGCTTTTTTGATTGCCGCATCAATTTTATCAGCAGCTTCAATCTCACCAAGTGCATATCTAAGCATCATTGATGCTGAAGATATAGTAGCGATTGGGTTAGCGATACCTTGACCTGCAATATCTGGAGCAGAACCATGAATAGGCTCATAAACACCTATTTTATCACCAACAGAAGCTGATGGTAAAAGACCGATAGAACCACACAACATAGATGCCTCATCACTTAAGATATCACCAAAAATATTTCCAGTAAGCATTACATCAAACTGTTTTGGATTTAAAACAAGCTGCATAGCTGCATTATCTACATACATATGAGTTAATTCTACTTCTGGATACTCGTGCGAAATTTCAGTTACAACATCTCTCCAAAGTTGAGATACATCTAAAACGTTTGCTTTATCAATAGAACAAACTCTCTTCTCTCTTTTTTGTGCAATTTTAAAAGCATGATGAGCTATACGAACTATCTCATCACGAGTATATACCATAGTGTTCCACCCTTTATCTTCTGTACGACCTTTAGGTTCACCAAAGTAGATACCACCTATAAGCTCACGAACTACCATAATATCAACACCATTAATAATCTCTGGCTTAAGCGAAGAAGCATTAACTAGCTCATCATAAACAACAGCAGGACGAAGATTTGCATAAACACCAAGCTCTTTTCTAAAACGAAGAAGTCCACTCTCAGGTCTTTTCTCACGCGGTAATGAATCCCATTTTTCTCCACCTATTGCTCCAAAAAGAACAGCATCAGAGTTTAATGATTTTGTAATAGTTTCTGATGGAAGTGGATCGCCTGTAATATCGTACGCGATTCCACCCATTAAAGCTTCATCATAGTCAAAATGAAAACCACAGCATGAAGAAACAGCATCTAAAACTTTTACTGCTTCATCTATAATTTCTGGACCAATTCCATCACCTTTAATAAGTGTTATTTTGTAGTTTTTCATTAGTTACCTTTAATTTCGTTCGCAGCGAAGTTCATTAAACCACCCGCATCTATTAGTTCTTGCATAAATGCAGGAATTGGAGTAAAGTTGTATGACTTGTTTGTAGTTTTGTTTGTAACTGTACCTGCATCCATATCTACACTAACTTCATCACCCTCTTTTATCTCTGCACTCTCTGGCAATTCAAAAATCGGAAGACCCATGTTAAATGAATTTCTATAAAAAATTCTTGCAAAAGTTGGAGCTATTACAGCCGCAACACCAGCAGCTTTAAGTGCGATTGGTGCGTGTTCTCTTGAACTACCACAACCAAAATTTTCTCCAGCAACTATAACGTCACCTACACTCATTTTTGTTACAAATTCTGGATCAGCATCTTCCATTACATGTTTTGCTAATTCCTCTGGAACTGATGTATTAAGATATCTTGCAGCGATAATTAAATCAGTGTCAATATCTTTTCCAAAAGTCCAAACTTTTCCATCAATATTTGCTTTTTGCATTATAAAAATCCTATATTCTTACTAAATAATTATGCGATTATATCCAAAAAGTGATTTTGTTTCTATAAAGAGTTCTATAATAATTTTTCTTGACCTATTCTATACAAGGCAAAGTCATATTTCATAGGGTCATTTTCATCAAAACTTTTTAGAGTTTGAGTTAGTTCTATTGCAGCTTGTAGGTCATATGTTTTTCTATTTAAAAGACCGAGTTTTAGAGATACATTAAAAGTATGTGTATCAAGTGGAATAATTAAATCAGACTTATATCTATCACTCCATAAGCCCATATCTATGTTGTCGTCCCTTACCATCCATCTTAAAAACATCATCCAACGCTTTAATGCCCCTGCTCCTTTAGTTTTTGTAGTAACTTTTGATATTAGAAAGTTATAACCTTGAGTGGCATGTGGATACTGAGAATTTATAGATGAAATCATCTCATTTATTCCCTCAATTACGCTGTTGTTTTTATCATAACCTTTAGAAAATAGTTCTTCTAATGTTGTTTCTTTACTTAGTCTCTTCAGTGCTATAAAAAGGGCTATGATATCTGGAGCTTTCTGAAATCTATAGTAGTGATTTATTAGAGCTTTATTTATCTCTTCATCACTTTTTTGAAGTAGTGAAAAGTCAAGTGAGTCTAAAAATTTCACTATCTGCTTTACATTTCCGTAAGCAAATAAGGCACATATAAGGGAAATTGTTGGGTCTTTGTGTCTATGTGCAACTAAAATAGGGTCTAATTTATCAACTGATACTTCATCTACACTATTTCTTTTTTCAACTTCAATATCTAATCGTTTCTTTATATCCATCATTTTGTCTTAGTGAAGTTGATACAGTTTTTTTCTCTCACTTGAGCCTGCAATATTTAACTGTTTTCTATATTTTGCGATAGTTCTTCTAACCATTTTCACTTTAAACTTATCTTGAATCAGGTCAAGAAGTTTCATATCACTCAGAGGTTTCTCATGACTCTCTTCTTTAACAACGCCGACTAAAAATTCTTTAATAGCTGCATTTGACACATCTTCATCTATTGCAGTTGTAAAAAATTCTTTCATTGCAAATACACCTCTATCACAAGCTATATATTTGTTGGCAATTGCACGTGAGATTGTAGATGGGTTGTGTCCAAACTCATCGGCTAAAGTCTTTAAAGTAAGTGGCATAATTGCGCCACCAGTAAAGAACTCATACTGATACTCAACTATCATCAATCCAACTTTATACAGTGTTGCTTTTCTCATATCTAGGGCATCAACAAGGGATTTTGCTTCTTTGATTTTTGCACTTATAAACTCATGTTCAACACCATAATTTGAATCTATTTTAATAGTTGGATAATAAGCATCATTTAGTTTAACTTCAATAGATTCATCTTCATTAAAAAATATCATTAAATCAGGTACGACCTGGGCTGAGTCCTCTTGATATTCTATCGCAGGAGGATTTTTAAAAGTACCTAATACTTTCATTACTTCTGAGAAGTTATCTCTTTTGGAATAGCTATGAATATCTTGAAGGTTATCAATAACTTCACATGCCAAAGAATAAGCATCATCGCTAATTTCAGAACTATCAAGTTGAAATATAAAAGACTCTGCTAAATCTTTTGCACCGATACCTACAGGCTCAACATGGGCAAACCTTAGTCTTATCTTCTCAAATTCTGGCATGTGGATATTATGCTTTTCACAAAATGCCTCACTGTTACCCTCATAATAACCACCATCATCTAAATTTTCCACTACAAACAATGCTATGGCTTGAGATATAGGAGTTGGGAAAAGCGGGGCCTCTAACTGCTCATCTAAAACATCATGTAGTGAACGGTAAGCAATTGTTAAAGCTTCTATCTGTTCCGTTCTTGAGTTACTTACAGCCCCAGAGATTATTTTTTTAGGGATTTTCTTCTCAAAGTCTTCTTCATATCCAGACTCAACTTCCACAACAGGATTAGCTTCCACGAATGGAGCCATTGCCTCTCCCAAGTCACTTAGACTTGAGTGTAATATTGGAAGCCAATTTCTTAAAGTGTTTGAGAGTTTATGTTTGTTCTCAACACTCTGAGTCTGTCTTAATCCTGCCATCTAAAGTTTAAACTCCTCGCCTAAGTAGTGAGTACGAACATCAGCATTTTGACCTATCTCTTCACTCGTTCCACTTGCAAGTAATGCACCTGCTTTAATTACATAGGCTCTATCACAAACAGCCAGAGTTTCACGAACATTATGGTCTGTTATTAGAACACCAATATCATAAGATACAAGCTGATGAATTACTTTTTGAATATCTAAAACAGCGATTGGATCAACTCCAGCAAATGGTTCATCAAGAAGTAGAAACTTTGGTTGATTTACAAGAGCTCTTGCTATCTCAACACGACGTCTCTCTCCACCACTAAGGCTAATACCTTTTCTGTATCTAATAGGTTCAATATTAAACATATCAAGAAGTTCTAAAATTCTTTCTTCTTGAGCCTTTCTGCCCTTGATACCTACCTGTGCAGCAACCATTAAGTTATCTTCAACACTTAAATCTTTAAAGATAGAAGCTTCTTGAGGCAGGTAACCAATACCTTTTAATGCTCTTTCATGGAGTGGCATACCTGATATGTTCTTACCGTCAAAAAATACCTCTCCGTCACTAGCTTCAACAAGTCCACATATCATATAAAATGTAGTGGTTTTACCAGCTCCATTTGGTCCAAGAAGTCCAACAACTTCACCACTTTTAACTTCTAGGCTCATACCTTTAACTATTTCTAAATCTTTAATTCTTTTTTGCAGCTCAACTGCTTCTAGCTTATGCATAATCTACCCTGTATTCTCTTTTATCTTGTGAAATTTTTTCTATATCTATTATTAGTACATCCATACCAGCACTCTCTAAAATCTTTTTTAGTTCATCATCTCCCCACTCTACTAAGTGAAGTCCTTTTTTATCTAACTCTTCTAGCATTCCAAGAGAGATAAAATGTTCCAATCCATGGTTGTATATATCATAATGAAAAATTTTATCTCCATAACATTGTTGAAGTGAAAAAGTTGGCGAAGTTACATCATCATCTACTCCAAGCTTTTTTACAATTTCTTTTACAAAAGTTGTTTTTCCACATGCCAAGTCACCTCTTAGTATTACAACACCTGAGGGAAAACTCTCTATTACTTCTGAAACTAAAGTATCTAGTTCTTCTAACTTTAACTTGTATATTTTCATAACTTATTTGAAATCTCTATAATTTGCTTTAATTTATCTTTTGCAAGACCTTTTTTGATTGCCATATTAGCCATCTCGAGTCCATCTTGCATATCTCTTGCTTTACCATCAACTATTAAGGCCGCAGCAGTATTTATAAGTACTATATCTCTTTGAGCATCAGTAGATGATGAATCAAAAATATTATGAAGTATTTGTGCATTTTGCTGGGCATCTCCACCAATTATTGCTTTTAATGGAACTTTCTTTATGCCGTACTCTTGTGGGTCAATAATAAACTCATGAACAACTCCATCACGAAGTTGTGAAGCATATGTAACATCAGAGATACTAATCTCATCCATCCCTTCTTTCGAGCTTACAACAATGGTTGAAGTAGCACCATTAATTTTAAGTGCCTCTGCCATTTTTGGAACAAATGCTTTATCAAAAACACCAAGAAGTGATTTTTTAACTCCTGCTGGATTTGTAAGTGGTCCAAGTATATTAAAAATCGTCTTATCTAGTATGCTTTTTCTCACTGGTACAATGAACTTCATAGCAGGATGATGATTTTGTGCGAACATAAAAGTAAAACCAGACTCCTCTAAAAGCCTTGCACTATTTTTTATACTTAAATCAAGTCTAACTCCAAGAGATTCAAACATGTCAGCACTTCCAGACTTTGAAGTGATAGAGCGACTTCCATGTTTTGCCACACTACTTCCACATGCCGAAACTAAAAGTGCTACAGTTGAAGATATGTTAAAACTTCCTATTTTATCTCCACCTGTTCCTACAACATCAAGAGCATTTAAACGAAGTTCATCAGATATAGGAAGAGGTAAAGCAAAAGTTCTCATAACTTCTGCCGCCGCTGCTATATTTTCGACACAAGTATGCTCATCTAATGTCATACCTATTAAAAATTCTCTCATCTCTTCATCACTCATCTCATGCTTGAAAAGTGATGTAAACTTTACTTTTGATTCATCATAAGTCATCATAGTTCCTTTATATATTCATGCTGTAATGATTTAGGTGTAGATTTGGTAGTTGGAATCTGAAGCACTTCATACTTCTTTGAACTCTCCAAATAATTAATAGTAATTACACTACCTACTTCAACATTTTTACTAGCCTTAGCAACAACATCATTTATAACTACAACCTTGTTATTAATCATATCTTGTGCTACCGATCTTCTTTTTGTTATATTTACTGAATTTAAAAACTTATCTATTCTCATTCTTTGACTTTTAAAACTTTTTATTGAATTTTTTCTTTATTGTAGGATATTGAAACTGAAAGGAATGTAAGAAAATGAAGAAGTTGGAACATTATTTGCATTGTAATAGTTAAAAGTCTCATTAATGTTAAAATTTACTACCCAAACAATGTTAAAAATAATTACTACTCTAGAAGACAAACTAGGTACTTTAAACCCTAATGAGATTGTTGAATTTGAAGTTCTCAATCCAGATATCACTAGCTCAACTTATTCTGGAAATTTAGTTGATTTTGAAAATACAAAATACATTTACAGAGGCTATAAAGCTTGGACTGATTTAGCTGAGATACTTAAATGTAAAATGCTAACTCCACATGCCAAAAACTCACATGCTATAACTATTCGATTTGAGAAGCTAAATGATGATGTAAGTTTTCATAAAAGCTCTGATACTGCCGAGTTCAAATACGGAAGTGAGTCTATATTTTCTAAAATACATAAAAATGAAGAGCCTGCTTTTGTTCATTACTACAAACAAGCACTTAAAAATGTAGATGTAAACAAAAGATTGCGAATTTTAAATCTTGGAGTAAATAGTGGTGATGAGTTTGAGCTTATACAAAAATATGCTATAAATTTTAAAGAGCTAGAGTTAGTTGGTATAGACTATTGTACCTCTGCTATTGATGAGGCTAAAGAAAAGTTTTTGGCATGTGGGAACATAAAGTTTTATACTCACGATATAAATGACTTAGAGTCTCTAAACCTTGGTAAATTTGACTTGATTATAAGCATAGGAACTCTGCAAAGCTCAAACCTAGACTTCAATCCGCTATTTATGTCCATAGTCCAAAATCAACTAAACAAAGATGGTGCAATGATTTTAGGTTTTCCAAACTGTCGTTGGCTTGATGGAGAGATGATATATGGAGCTAGGGTAAAGAACTACCCCTTTTCAGAGATGGGACTTTTATATAAAGATGCCATCTTTTGCAAGAAATACCTTCAACAAAAAAAGTTCAGAGTTACTTTAACTGGAAAAGACTATATATTTTTAACTGCTACTTCTATTCGTAAGGACTAAGAAGCAAAGCCACTAGAAAAGTTATCTTTTGCCACTACTATTTGTTTTTGTTTCTCTTTTCTTTTAGTATCTTTTTCAACAAAGATTTTCTTGCGAGTTTTTGGGTCCATCTCTGTGTAGTACATCACTGCTGAGTAGGTACTTGGTGTTGGTGTAAAAACCTGAGCTTGTTCTGGATTCATCTTTAACTCATCTGATGTAAAACGTTTTAACTCATGCATATCTTTCTCTTCACACCCAGGGTGTGCAGCGATAAGATAGTAAGTAAGGAACTGGTTTTTACCCTCCTCTTTGTTAAGACGGTCATACATCTTTTTAAAATCAACTAAAGTTTCTTTGCCCGGTTTTCCCATAAGTTCAAGAACATGTTGTTGAGTATGTTCTGGTGCTACTTTCATTTGTCCAGAGATATGATGCTTTACCATCTCTTTTAAATAAGAATAGCCATGCTCCTTATCAGCAGTAATAAAGTCATATCTGATACCAGAAGCAACAAAAGCTTTTCTAACACCCTCTACATCTCTTATTTGCTTCAGTAGGTTTATGTTTCTGCTATGATCAACTTTCATAACCTTACAAAGACGCTCAGCATCTACACAACGCATATGATCACAAGTTCCTTTTTTTAGTTTCTTGTCACACTCGTAACCATACATATTTGCAGTTGGTCCACCTACATCAGAGATAATTCCTTTGTAGTCTTTGTATTTATTAAAATCTTTTGCTTCATCTAAAATATTATCTTCTGAACGAGTTCTAATAGTTCTTCCTTGATGAACACCAATAGCACAAAAATTACATTCACCCCAACAACCATGATGTGTCATAATAGAAAATTTTATAGTCTCTAGACACTTGACCTTACCCTGTTTTGCATAGTACGGGTGAAGTTCCCTTGTAAAAGGAAGATTTGAATTAGCATCCATCTCTTTTTCATTTAGATAATCACAAGGTGGGTTTTGAATCAAAAAACGGTTATCTACAGGTTGACACAGACCTTTTGCAGTTATAGGGTCATTGTTATCATAAAAGTCATCAAAAAGGTCTATATAGCGCTCTTTTGTATCTACACACTCTTGATGTGAGGGAAGTTGAATATATTCATATACTGGCTCTTTAGAAATATAACAAACTCCACGAATATCTCGCCATTCATCTCCACATGCCAAAGCTTTTGTTAATTGTTCTAAAGCTATCTCACCCATTCCATAGATAAGTATGTCACCCTTAGCATCAAAAATAATAGGCTTTTTCATCTTATTTGACCAGTAGTCATAATGACTTACTCTTCTTAAACTAGCCTCTATCCCACCAAGAACTAAAGGAACAGTACCTTTAAAATATCTTCGTATAAGATTACAATATACACTTAAAGCTCTATCTGGACGTTTATCGTTTTTTCCACCCGGAGTGTAGTCATCTGAATTTCTGAACTTTTTTGTAGCTGTGTAGTTTGAAACCATTGAGTCAACGCTACCACCACTTACACCCCAGTAAAGCTTTGGCTCTCCAAGTCTCATAATATCATCAGGCGATTTAATATCAGGCTGACCAATCATTCCAACTTTATAACCAAGTTTCTCTAGCATACGACCAACCATAGCTACACCAATAAAAGGAGAATCAATATAAGCATCACCACTCACAAGGATCACATCACAATAATCCCAACCGCGAGCATCCATCTCTGCTCTTGTAGTTGGAAGAAAATCTTTCTCACTAAATGTTATTGTATCTCTGCTAACTTGTTTGTTTTTATTTCTTCTACTCAATATTTGACCTTGCTTTTATCATATATAAACTATTAATATGTATAATGATACATCAATTAAATAAAGAAAGAGATTAGAAATGATTTACCCTTATGATAACTTAGAAAACTTTACACTTAAAGCGTTAATAGACAGATCAAATTTACTTTACTCACAACAAAATGCTTTTGCAAAAGTTGGACAAGAGCCTTTAAACTATGGTGAGGTTTATTTAAAAGTAAAAAGTACCATAGACTTACTGCAAGAAAACGGTATATCTAAGGGCGATAAAGTTCTACTACTATCTGAAAACATGCCAAACTGGGCAATAGCCTACTTTAGTGTTACATATTTTGGTGGTGTAATAGTTCCAGTTTTACCTGATTTTCACACCTCTGATGTTCATCAAATTATAAGACACTCGGAAGCTAAGGCTATATTTGTATCTTCTAAACACCAATCAACCATTGAAGAGTGTGAAGATTCATCCGCAAAAATTGTTATAAACTTAGATGAACTTAACATAATAGAAGAGTTATGTATTCAAGATTATCTTCTAAAAATAACACAAAAGACTAAAGAGTTAAAAGAAAAAATAACACACAAAGAGCAAACACCTGATGAAGATGATTTAGCAGCTATTATCTATACTTCTGGAACTACAGGCCACTCAAAAGGCGTAATGCTCTCTCATAAAAACTTAGTTACAAATGCTTTATCATCTCATGCTAAAGTAAAGATAACTCACGAAGACAGATTTTTATCTATCTTACCACTTGCTCACACTTACGAATGCACAGCAGGTATGCTTATCCCTGTTTTACATGGTGCAAGTATTTACTATATAGATAAACCACCTACTCCAAGTGTTTTACTAAAAGCCTTTAAAGTTGTTAAACCAACTATGATGATGAGTGTTCCACTGATTATTGAAAAGATATATAAAAGTAAGATTTTAGCAAAATTCACAAGTTCTTTTATTATGAGAAATCTTTATAAGATTCCTTTTTTTAGAAAACAACTTAATAAAATTGCAGGTAAAAAACTTATAGAAACTTTTGGTGGAGAGTTAAGATTTTTTGGTATTGGAGGAGCTGGTATAGCTCCTTATCTTGAAGAGTTTTTAATAGAAGCAGAGTTCCCTTTTGTAGTTGGTTACGGTTTAACAGAGACTTCCCCTCTTCTTGCTGGCTCAGTTTTAGGAGAGACTATAAAATTTAAATCAACTGGAACTGCAATGGCAGGAGTTGAGCTAAAAATAAGAGATAAAAATCCCCAAACTGGCGAGGGAGAAATTATCGCAAAATCTCCAAGTATTATGCTTGGGTACTATAAAGATGAAGAAAAAACTGCAGAAGTTATGGAAGATGGCTGGTTTTTAACAGGAGACCTAGGTTACATTGATGAGGATGGATTTTTATTTATAAGTGGAAGAAGTAAGAATGTAATTATTGGCTCTGGTGGTGAAAATATCTATCCTGAACAAATAGAATCTGTTATAAATCAAAATGAAGCAGTACTTGATTCACTTGTGATGCAACAAAACGGTAAACTTGTAGCTAGAGTTCATCTTGATTATGAGCTTATTGCCAAGATGTTTAAAGCAGATAATACTCCAGATGCGAAGGTAAAAGAAGATATTACAAACTACTTAGAAAATATGAGAGTAGAGATAAACTCTAAAGTATCATCATTCTCTAGAATGGTCAAGTTTATAGAGCAAATTGAACCTTTTATAAAAACTCCAACTAAAAAGATAAAAAGATATTTATACACTGATTAAAAGAAGCAACTATGGAAAATATTCGAAAAATTTTACATGAAAATGAAACAATAGAAGTTGCCGCAGAGATATCAAAAACATTTTACAATGGCATAGTATCTCTATACTTACTTGGCTTACTATTGCTTTTAATTGGTTATGAATATGAGATTGGTGTTATAGGTGCTGTTTTAGTTATACGAACATTTTATGTTCATATGCAAGAGATAAAAGAGAAAAAATCTTACCACTGCCTACTCACTCAAGAAAGACTTATAATTTTAAAAGGTCATAAAACAAAAGAGATTTTTCCCATTAATCTTGAGAACATTAGAACTATCTACGTAAAGCCTATTGGTGGGATTTTAAAAGATATTATTGATGTAGGGACAATAGAAGTTGTTACTATTTCTGGTGGTAGATATGTAATTAGAAATATTAAAAAACCATATATGTATCATAAAGCTATTATTGGGGATATTGTTGATGCAACACACTACTCGAACAAAAAGAAGTAGTAATTTCCACATGCCAAAAGTTGGCATGTGGAAAACTTTAAAATGTAAAAATTAAAACTGAGGTTGAATAAAAGGAATAACTTGTTTTTTACGACTCAATACACCATCAAGCCATACAGTAGAATTTTCTAGTTTCGTATCAAATGCAGCTTCTATCTTACTCTCATCATCACTTACTGTGTAAAGAGTTGAACCCTCTTTCATAATATCAGTTAAAAGAACTATTATTGTGTGAAGTCCATTTTCCTCTTTTATAAGTTTCATATCTTCAAAGATATCTCTTCTTCTATCATCAAGAGCAGATATATCTACCATCTCAAGTTGATTTACACCAATTTTAACACCATTCATATCAAACTCTTTATAGTCTCTTGTGTTAAGATTACGAGCAGATGCACCATCTACCGCAGACTTAGCTATAAACATCTCCATTGCTAAAGACTTATAGTTCTCAACACCACAAATAGCAGCTAACTCTTTTACAGCCTTTGTATCAACTTTTGTACAAGTTGGCGATTTAAAGATTACTGTATCACTTAAAATAGCACACATCATCATACCAGCCAAATCTTTTGGAATCTCAACTTTATGATACTCAAACATCTCTTTTATTACTGTATTTGAACACCCTATTGGTCTTATCCAGCATTCTAATGGAGTTGAAGTAGTTAAATCACCTAGTTTATGGTGATCAACAATTCCAAGGATTGTAGCTTCCATAATATCTTTGGGAGCTTGAGCTTTATCTGAGAAATCTACTAAATAAACATTTTCACCAGCATAAGAAGTTTTAAGCTCTGGTATAGTCCCATTAAACTTACTTAAGATAAACTCTGTCTCAGCAGAAATTTCACCTTGACGTGTTGGTACACACTCTTCACCAAGTTGATTTTTCAAGTAAGATAGGGCCATAGCACCTACTATTGAATCACTATCAGGGCTAGTATGACCGAAAATATATGTTGACATTTTATGACCTTTTTAAATTTTTTTGTATTATACTCTATTAATAATCAATTTTATTTACTTGTGCGGTATTACTGCCATCTCTTACAACTTCAACTCTATCTCCAACTTCAATATCTAAGTCTTTTGTAATAAGCATTAGGCTATCTCCTTCATCAAGGTTAATAGTAAGTTCATTTGCATCTGCCTTGCCTATTTCAGCACCAACATAACCACCAGCTATACTACCACCTAGTATTGCTAAAGTAGTTGCAACTTTTTCCTCTCCTACAAAAGAACCTAAAAGACTTCCTACAGTAGCACCTATTTGCCTACCCATTCCTGTGTCTTTAACTCTCAGACCTTGGATTTTAACAACAATGCCAACTTCTGCTACCCTTATATTTTCATATTCTGGCTCACTACTCGTAGAACATCCACTAAACAAAAACATAATAATAAATATATTTATAAATATGATTTTTTTCATACTAGGCATCTTAATTTATAAACTCAACTACTTCATCAAAACCAAGTCTTAACTGTGAAGATTGTTCATTAACTCTATATCCTAATGGCAAAACCAAAGATAATTGATATTTACTAATATCAAGTTCAAGTATCTCTTCAACTGCGACTTTGTCAAAGCCCTCTATAGGGCATGAATCTATTCCAAGTGTTGCAGCAGCCGTCATCATGTTTGCAGAAGCTATATATGTTTGTCTTGCCGTCCATGAGTAGATATTTTCATCTGAGCTTAGAGTATTTTCTAGATGAGAATTATAAAGATTTAGATAAAATTCAAGTGTTTCTTTTGGCATTTCTCGTCTTGAAAACCTTTTCTTTGGCAAACCAGATTCTGGCTTAACAGATTCGATTCCTGTTAAAACAACAACTAAATGAGAACATGAAGTGATTTGGACTTGATCCCAACAAGCAGGTCTTAGCT
>Ga0209345_10004165_pt1 | contig 14166 bp, 9 predicted proteins | sample Cruoilmetagenom7_FD_187294 | JGI IMG/M metagenome (GOLD analysis project Ga0209345, IMG submission 187294) | Oil polluted marine microbial communities from Coal Oil Point, Santa Barbara, California, USA - Sample 7 (SPAdes) (version 2) | ecosystem: Environmental > Aquatic > Marine > Oil seeps ... | reverse complement strand
ACTATATATTCTCTTTGGAATTCCGGCTGCGCTTTTTGCGGTTCTTGCATTTATTACTGTTTTTTTTGGTGGTACCATGTCGAGCATTTTTCACGCAATTGGACTTGAATGGTCCCACGGAGGCCACGATGGTGTAATAGCCCATGCAGATTTTATTTCAACATGGTTTGTTGATCTTGTCTTTGTCCCCCTTGCCGGATGGATTCTTATAAATTTTGTCTTGGGGTTAAAAAGATTTATTGCTGATATCCACGAGAATGCGCTTCTTGAAGGAAAGACTGATAAAGAAGATTTAAATATCAAGAAAATGCTTCAGGCTTTAATAAAGGTTGTACCTGTAATATTGCGCCATGATAAATTTTCCCAATGCTCTGAAAACAAAGAGCGGGAAACTTCACATATGATGGTTCTATATGCCTTTATCGGGTTATTTCTGGTAACTAATATTTTCTTTGTTGTTTTATACCTTTTTCATATACCAGGTCCCTACAGTCAGTTGAATCCTGTTAAATGGCTTGCCAATATATCAGGTATTTTTCTTGTTATTGGGAGCGGCCTCATGATTAAAAGCAGGTTGTCAAAAACAGATCAGGCCACAGTTTATAAAGACTGGTATCTTCTGGGACTTGTTTTAGGGTTGGGAATTACAGGGTTACTTTCTGAGATGACAAGAATGGCAGGGCTTGCCGGAATAACTTATGGCGTATATTTAATTCACCTGGTTTTGGTATTTAATTTGTTTGCCTTTTTGCCCTATTCAAAGCTTGCCCATGTGGTTTACAGGACAGTTGCCCTGACCTATGCAGAGTATGGCAACAGGAAATAAACGGGCGGTCTACCATTTGTGCTTTCATTAACACCGCACAGATTGAAATTTAGTATAAAAAAAAAGGGAAGACTTTTAAAAAAAGTTTTCCCTTTTTTTTATTGTTATTGCACGACGGTATATTATTTTACCGCCATGCACGGTCAGAAAATATCTTTCTGCAAGCAGAATTCTTTAGTTCCCTGTGGCAGCCTTATGTGTCTTGATTTCAACTTTTTCAGTGAGTCCCGCATAGTATTCACGGAGTATCTCAAGGACTTCCTCACGCCCGAAATGATCTGGAATCTCTGTCCCTTCTGACAGACCTTTTCTCAGGAGTGTACCTGAAAGGAGAACTCTGTCATCTTTACCGTGGGGGCAGGTTCTAAGGGATGCCATGCCGTCACATTTGTAGCAGTAAAAAGTCCAGTCTATTTTTAAAGGTACGCAAAGAAGAGCTTTGCCAGGTTCTGCAGGTGCAGGAATTTTATCAAAGATTGTCTGTGCTTCAAACATTCCGTAAAAATCACCAACTCCGGCATGATCACGGCCGATTATCATTTTTGAGCATCCGTAATTCTGGCGGAATGTTGCATGGAGGAGTCCTTCTCTGGGGCCTGCATAACGCATGTCAAGGGGATACCCGCCCTGAACCACGTTATCTTCAACAAAATAATTTTTAACAAGAGCATCAATGCATTTAACACGAACTTCTGCCGGAATATCTCCAGGTTTCAGATTTCCAACCAGGGAATGGATAAAAACACCATCGCAGACTTCCACGGCTATTTTGCAAAGGTATTCATGGGATCTGTGCATGGGATTTCTAAGCTGCAGTGCTGCAACCTCACTCCAGCCTTTATCCTCAAAAATTTTTCTTGATTCTGCAGGTCTCTGGTAGACACCGGCATATTTTTCAGGATAATCACCTTCGCTTAAAACTTTAACAGGTCCGGCAAGATTTACATCTTTTTGGGACATTACCATCTGAACCCCTGGATGATCATCTTTTGCAATTTTCCAGAATTCTTCAGTTGTGGGAGTTCCTTCACCCATGTAATTTTTTTCGCATTCGTATTTTTTGTCGGCCTCGGTCATTTCAAATTTTTCAGTAACCTTCATGGTGGCCATTATTTCGCTGCTTTCTGAAACAAGGGCAATCTCATCACCAATATTTATTCCATCTGCATCAGATTTATCAGCAGAAAGGGTAACAGGTATGGGCCAAAAGGTTCCGTCAGCAAGGAGGAAATCGTCACATACGCCCTTCCAGTCAGCTTTTGTCATAAAGCCGTTAAGAGGACTGAACCCCCCAATTCCCATCATAATAAGATCACCTTCTTCACGAGGTGTTATTGTAATCTTTTTTAAAGCTGCAGCTTTTTTCTTTTCTGCATCGAGTTCAGCCCCTTCCAGCAGGCTGCAGACTAAACCTTTTCCACCATGGGGTGCTACTAAATTTGCCATTATAAATCCTCCATAATATTATTTTTTTAACTTCAATGAACCATTAAAAAATGGTATATAATCTATATAGAATAATAGTACATTATCAAACTGTTTTTTTTACTAAAAAACCTTTGTTTTGTCAAGCCAAATTCAAGTAAATAATGTAGCCGGTATAAGCTGTTAAAAGTATGGCACCATTTGTTCTGCTGACAACAGGCTTTTTCATCAGCATCCACCACAAAAGAATGGAGACAAATATCATAACGAGATAGTCATAAACGAGACCACTTTCAATAAAGCCTCCATTTATTGGAATCGGCCTGATCAGGGATGCTGCGCCCAATACACTTAAAATATTAAAAACATTACTTCCTATCAGGTTTCCTATACTTATATCCATCTCTTTTTTTATAGCAGAGACCACAGAAGTTGCAAGTTCAGGAAGAGAAGTACCAAAGGCTATAATAGTTAATCCAATAAATTTTTCATTAACACCAAAGGCTTGCATTATTTTGACAGCCGCATCAATAAGGATGTCGGCCCCTGCAATAATTCCGGTAATGCCGAGGATTACAAGGAGAACCTGTCCATACTTTGTTGAGGTAAATTTTTTTTTTTCAACATAGCAACTTAAAGGCGTCTGATTTGTATCTGTTATTATACTTTTGCCGGCAGAGAAATAATAATTAAAAAAAGTATAGATAATTATCCCCGAGAACAGAATAAAACCGTCAAATCTGCTGATTTGTGAGTCAAGGGAGATTAATAAAAGAAAAAAAGATATCCCTATCATTATCGGGATATCTTTTTTTACAACGGATCTGCTGGTAATAATAGGATTGCACAGGGCTGTAAGTCCCAGTACCAGCCCGATGTTGCATATGTTGCTCCCCACGGCATTACCCACAGCTATCATGCTTTTACCTTGAATTGATGAGATAATACTTACAAAAAGTTCCGGTGCGGAAGTTCCAAATGCAACAACAGTAAGCCCAATCACAATGGGTCGGATGCCAAGATCCCTTGCAAGGGTAGATGCACCTTTTACAAGCCACGTTGCGCCGTAGCAAAGGAGCAATAGTCCAATGAAAAAGAAAAAAAAATTAAGAAACATGATTTTTACCCTTTTAATTTGCTTTAGAACCAAGAATGATTATAGTTAAGTAAAATTATGTATCATACTGTAAAAGTGAAGAATACTATTATGTTATAATAGGTTTTGCCAAGTATATTGTGTACATGTTTGGATGCTTCCGGTAAAAAAACATGTAATATTAAAAAGATGAATACTGAAAAGTTACCAGTATTGCAAGCAAATATAGTTTGTACAGGAAAAGCAGGGATTATATCCTGTAGGAGAAAATAAATATGCATTATGAAGGAAATATCATAAGACCACCCAGCGAGGCGAACAGTATTTTGCTCCAGGTCACAGTGGGATGTTCACATAATAAATGTACCTTCTGTGGTGCTTATGATGGTGAAAGATTCAGGATTAAGACGGATGATATTATCATGGAGGATATTGCCTTTGCTGCAAAGTACTGTAAGCGTCAGCGGAGACTTTTTCTATGCGACGGGGATGCTTTGATTATACCCCAGGGCAGACTCCTTAAGATATTAAAAGAAATAAAGAAACAGCTCCCCTGGGTTGCACGGGTGGGGACCTATGCAAATTCCAAAGGGATTAAATTAAAAACCTTGGAGGAGCTTAAGGAACTCAAAGCCCATGGCCTGGGAATAGCTTATATGGGGCTTGAGACCGGGGATGATGTTACCCTGAAAAATATTATAAAGGGGGCCACATCCGAAACCATGATTACCATGGGGAAAAAAATCAGGGCTGCAGGAATTAAACTTTCCATAACAGTCCTTCTGGGCATAGCCCAGGCTGCAAGATCATCGATCCATGCAAAGGAGACAGGAAGAGTGCTCAGTGAAATAAATCCTGAATATGTTGGAGCTTTAAGTCTCATGATCTATCCGAGGGCCAGGTTATATGAACAGCATAAATCAGGAGATTTTGTTCTTTTAGAGCCGGAAGAAATGCTTAAAGAATTAAGAGACATGATTCAGGCCACTAACTTATCCCGGGGGCTTTTCCATGCTAACCATGCGTCAAATTATCTCCCAATACGGGCTGTATTCCCCAGGGATAAAGAAAAAACAATAAACCTTATTGACGATGCTCTTGCCGGAGAAATTAAATTAAAGCCCGAATGGATGAGAGGATTGTAGCTATAGACTTCAAGATAAAGCTTTTGGGTGCGTTATCGGTCGTCGGAGTATTAGAATACGCCTTCCTCCCTCTGGCCTTTCCAAAAACGTTATCGTAAAGTCTATATAGACCGTCACATAAATGATTTTACTGCGTTATGCTCGATAACATTTCAGGAGAACCCATTTCAGGAGAACCCATAGATGAATGATAACAATTCCATAAAAAATATAGATAATCTTAGTATAAATACAATTCGTACTCTATCAATGGATGCCATCCAAAGGGCTAATTCAGGCCACCCTGGAGCTCCCATGGGGCTCGCCCCGGCAGGATATGTTTTGTGGACAAAAATTATGAAACATAATCCTAAAAATCCTGACTGGCTAGACAGGGACCGTTTTGTCCTTTCAGGGGGTCATGCATCCATGCTTTTATACAGCCTTCTTTTTCTTTCCGGTTATGGTTTGACCATGGATGATATAAAAAATTTCCGTCAAATGGGGAGTAAAACTCCAGGACATCCGGAATACGCTCACACCCCTGGAGTCGAGACAACAACGGGTCCACTGGGGCAAGGTTTTGCAAATGCCGTGGGGATGGCCATGGCAGAGCGTCACCTTGCAGCACGTTTTAACAGACCCGGCTTTGATATTGTTGATCACCATACATATGCAGTTTGTGGTGATGGAGACATGATGGAAGGTATTGTTTCCGAAGCTGCTTCCCTTGCCGGGCATCTTGGTCTATCCAGGCTGATATCCATTTATGATGATAACAGAATTTCAATAGAAGGTGAGACAGGCATAACCTTTACAGAGGATGTCTCAGCCCGTTTTAAGGGATATGGGTGGCAGGTTATACGGGTTGATGATGGTAATGATGCTGATGCAATATATAATGCTCTTGTTGCCGCAAAAGCTGAGCATGAAAAACCGTCTCTTATTATGCTCCGTACACATATTGCCTTTGGGAGTCCAAATAAGCAGGATTCATCCGATGCCCATGGTGCTCCATTGGGTGATGAAGAGATCAGGCTGACAAAGAAAAATCTCGGGTGGCCCGAAGATCAGTCTTTTTATGTTCCTGAAGAGGTTTGTGATAATTTTTCAGGTTGTATTAATACAGGGGAAGAATCAGAATCAAAATGGAAGGATTTATACCTCGGTTATACAAAAAAATATCCTGAATTATCAAAAGAATGGATTGATGCTGTGAGCGGTTTTCTCCCCCCTGGGTGGGAGAATGCAATCCCCAAATTTACAGAGACAGATGGACCCCTTGCAACCAGGGGAGCATCAGGCAAGGTTTTAAATGCCATTGCCGAAAAAATCCCCACAATAATTGGAGGTTCTGCGGATCTGGCACCTTCCAATAAAACATATCTTGATTCTTTTGGTGATTTTCAAAAGGATTCATATATCGGTCGTAATATCCGTTTCGGAGTCAGGGAGCATGCCATGGGAGGAATTATGTCAGGCATGTTTCTTCATAATGGTGTTCGTCCCTATGGCGGGACTTTTCTCGTTTTTTCTGATTATATGCGTCCTTCCATACGGGTTGCAGCTCTTATGAAACTTCCTTTAATTTATATATTTACCCACGACAGTGTGGCAGTGGGGGAAGACGGGCCGACCCATCAGCCTGTTGAGCAGATTGCAGCACTTCGTGCTATTCCAGGCCTGACTGTCATGAGGCCTGCTGATGCCAATGAAACTGCAGATGCCTGGTCCCAGGCTGTGAAAACTAACTCAGGTCCCATCGCATTGATTTTAAGCCGTCAGAAATTACCTGTTTTAAAAAGAGATGATTCCATCGGTATTTTTTCAAACGGTGGATATATTTTGTCAGACTCAGATGGTCGACCCGATGCCATACTCATAGCCACAGGTTCTGAAGTACATATTGCCCTTGAGGCTAAAGTGGAGCTTGTTAAAAAAGGTGTTTCAGTACGAGTTATAAGTATGCCGAGCTGGGAGATGTTTGAGAGAAAATCAATGAGCTACAGAAACAGGCTTTTACCGCCGGATGTGAAGGTGCGGATAACCATAGAGGCCGGTATTACCATGGGATGGGAACGCTATGCCGGTTCCAGCGGTTCCATGATAGGAATTTCTCAGTTTGGCACTTCAGCCCCTGGGGGTGATGTGCTGAAAAAATATGGAATTACATCCGATAATATTGTTCAAAAGGTCTTGGGTTTAATTTAAAAACAATAGACAAATGTCTTGACATAAACAAAAGAAAATTATTATAATTATAGCAGTTTTTTAACGCAAATAGTATAATATAGTAACATTTGAATATACATAGTAATATAATAAATCTAAACCATCAGGAAATAATCAATGCGTTTAAAAAGAGATCAGATCCCACTTTATTATCAGTTGCAGCAGTTGCTGAGAAAAAAAATTCTATCAGGAGTCCTTCCCCTTGATGTACCGCTGCCAACTGAAAATGAGCTCTGCAAAGAGTACAGCGTAAGTCGTACAACAGTCAGGCAAGCATTTGCCGCATTAAAAAATGAAGGGCTTATTTTTCGAATACCGGGAAAAGGTACTTATATTGCGGCTAATAAACCCCATGATAAGGTTATGCACTATTTTAGTACCGTGAATAGTCTTGCGGAAACTTTTAAGTTTGCATACCTTTCAAAGAAAATTCATCACAAGGGGGTTGTCAACCCATCCATGCGGGCTGCATTACTTATGGGGCTGGAGCCTGGGGAAAAGATATTTTGTCTGCGTGGTGTAAGGTATAAAAATGAATATCCCTTCTGTTATTTTGTCACCAGCATACATTCGGATCTTATTCAGTACATGGATACGGATAGTATTAAAGATGCGCCTGTTTTATCGCACCTGATAAAAAAAAGTGGCTTACAGTTACAGCGGGTTTCCCAGAGAATTAAAGCGGTGAAGGCCAGCGATAGGGTCACGAGGTTTCTTGGACTAAAAAAAGATGATCCTGTTTTAGAGCTGGAATGTGTTTATATCGTTGAAAATGAGAAATCCATAGAGGTGGGACTGAATTATTTTAACCCTGAACTTTTTAATTATTCAATGGATTTGGAGCAGAAAAAATAAAGATTTTTCCACATTTTTTTACCCATTTGATAGTGTCCGGTTAGAAATTAATTCACAGTAGCTAAAAAAACAATTACCCCCCCCTCTAATTTCTATTGCAAATTCCTAACCGGACGCTACTTTTGCACACTGGGCTGCTCTTCTTTTAAACCATGGCGGTCCATTGCTTTTTTGTTTTTTTATTTCTCAGACCATTTCTTTAAAATTTCTTCCCGCGTTCCGCCCTATATCATCCTTTTTTTGCAAATTTCTTGACAAAGTTTTCATTTTTTTGATAATAAATGCGTTGGGTATCAGTATAGCTGTTATTCTGCCAAGTATTTTAGCCTGAACATTTTTGGAATGAATTCAACCGGTTCAGACCACAGGTCTCATAGACTTTCATATAAATCATTTCACTGCGCTATTGGACGTTGGAGGTATACACTTCGCCTTCCTCCCTGTGGCCTTATACCAATTTTTAAAATTGATTATTATCTGAAAGTCTTATACTACATCTTTAGATATGATCACATGCTCAAAATCATTATCTTAAAGCCTGTATAAAAAAGAATCGATTGTTACGAAGCCATTTTATTAACCCTTGTCAATTATTTGTCAACAGAATAGGAAGTTCAAGCATGACACCATTAATACCACCATCGCAATATTTCGTTCTGGGATTTTTCCCTACAATATTATTTTCATTCTTGATCCCTGTTGCCGGAGTTGCTCTGTTTACATTTATTATTGCAAAACGCCTGGCTCCTTTAGTTAAAGCAGCCCCTGATAATCGTTTTGATAATATTCCGCAACGAATTTTTAATTTGCTGAAAATATGGCTTATCCAGTACCGTCAGCCAAAGTATATGCTTGCTGGGGTTTTGCATATTGTCATATTTGCCGGCTTTCTGATCTTGTCAGTCAGATCAACGTCACTTGTGGTTATTGGTCTTTCCAGTGATTTTGTTCTTCCTGGTTTTTCAGGTATAATGGGGTTTATTTATAACTTTTTGAAAGATTATGCTGCAACCGCTGTGTTTGTGGCCTGCGCCATTGCTGCAGTCCGAAGAGGTTATTTTAAACCTGCAAGATATGCAGTTCCTGAAAAATATGGTCACGATCATACAAAAGAAGCTGTATTTGTTTTAGCTATTATCATGACTCTCATGGTTTCTGAAAGCCTTTTTGAGGCTTCAGAGATTGCAGCAGGGGGACATGGAGGATTCATCCCTCCTTTGACACTTGTGTGGTTATTCAGCCTGCTCCTCCACGGTTCATCCACTGAACTGCTGCAGCCCTTACATATAATTTCATACTATGTCCATGATATGGTATTTTTCTTTTTTCTCTGTTTTTTGCCCCTGGGAAAGCATTTCCATGTAATCACCTCAATCTTCAATGTTTTTTTCATGAGGGTAAAAAAAGGAAATATCAAACCTGTAATGCACGGTGTTTCTGATGAAAAATTAGACGAGCTTGAATCTTTTGGTGTTAAGAAGCTTGAAGATTTCACATGGAAACATATTCTCGATTTTTATACATGTGCAGACTGCGGCAGATGCTCGGACCAATGCCCTGCAAATGCTGTTAAACGACCCCTCTCTCCCCGATTCATATCGATAAAAGCCCGGGATAAAATATTTAATAATTATCCGTTGCGGGGAGATTTTTTAAAAAGTGAGCCATTGATCGGTGATATATACGAAGAGGATGAGATATGGTCATGTACAACCTGCGGTGCATGTGAGCAGGAATGTCCGCTGGGTATTGAGTATATTGATAAAATTGTTGATTTAAGACGTGGTATGGTCGATGAGGGAATGGTCCCCCAGTCACTCCAAAAGCCCCTTTCTGCTCTTGAAAAAAGGGGAAATCCATGGGGCAAAATGGAGAAAAAACGTGCTGACTGGTCAAAGGATAAAGAATTTGCAGCGGACTACAGCGTAAAACTTCTTGAAAAAGAAGAAACAGCAGAGAGCCTCTATTTTGTCGACAGCATCACTTCATTTGATGACAGGATGCAGGATATTGCCAGGTCTGTTTCCAAGGTGCTGACCCATGCAGGGGTAGATTTTGGAGTGTTGGGAAAAGCAGAAAAGGACAGTGCCAATGAGGTGAAAAGATTTGGTGAAGAAATGCTTTTTCAGGATCTAAGGGATCAGAATACCGAGGCTATATTAAACTCAGGGGTAACCAGAATAATAACCTCAGATCCCCATGCATATAACGCTTTAAAGAATGAATATTCAGGATTACCCCCTGTGGAACATATCAGCCAGACCATACTGAGAAAGGTAAAATCAGGGGAGCTTAGATTGGGTAATGTGCAGGATCCAGATAAGATATATACCTATCATGATCCATGTTATTTGGGGCGCCATAATGATTTGTATGAAGATCCCCGACAGGCTATGGCTGAAATTGCCGGCATCAATATCGTGGAAATGCTGAAATCCAGGGATCGTTCATTTTGCTGCGGCGGCGGTGGCTTAATGCTTTTCTATGAACCGGAAGAAGAGATGAGAATGGGTGTTTTAAGGGTTCAGATGGCTAAAGAAGCAGGGGCCAATGTTATTGTTACAGCCTGTCCTTTTTGTCTTGTAAATATCGAGGATGCCATCAAGGTTGCTGGTATGGAAGGTCAGATGGAGGCCATAGATCTTGTGGAACTGATAGAGCAACATATTATTGTCTGATTTTGAATCTAACAGGCTAAGTGCCGCGCAAATAAAATTGCTAACTTATTTTTGTGCGAACCCTATTTTGTAAAAAAACAGCCTCTATTGCTATATTTTTTGTAACTATTCAGCGTCGCTGATTTAAGATAGGCGGCAGGTATGATCTGATTAAAACATTGTTTGAACAGATTAGAGAGCGTTAAGAAAGAATCCATCAAGGCTAAACTTATTGAAGTGATTTTTTTGTAGTATCTTACGCAAGTTTATATTTTTAACAGATTCTTTCTTTACGCTCTCTAATCTGTGAGTTTTTCATGATTTAATCAGATTATACCTGCTGCCGTAAATATTAACTGAATAGTTACTATTTTTTTAATACCAGTTTTGAATAAGATTTGAGTAAAATTTGAGTAAAATTTTTGAGGAGGATTAATATGGAGATTTTAGTATGTGTCAAGAGAGTTCCTGATACAGCTGAAAATGAGATTGAGGTCAATAATGACGGCTCCGATATCTCTCGGGACGATCTTGTCTATTCAGTAAACGAGTGGGACAATTACGCTGTGGAAGAAGCGATTCAAATTCGTGACAATGTTGGTGGAACTGTTACTGTTATTTCAGTGGGAGATGATGAGTCGGAAGAAGTTTTAAGAAGAGAGATGGCCATGGGTGCTGATAAGGGGATTCTCCTTTCAGATGATGCATTTAATGGTTCCGATGGAAAAGGGCTTGCCAGCATTTTAAAGGCTGAAGTTGAAAAAGGAAAATATGATCTTATTATGGCCGGAGCACAGGCAGATGCCGGTGCTGGTCAGGTTGGCGGAATGCTTGCAGCGATGCTTGATTTACCATATGCATCACTCGTTAATAAGGTAGAAGTTATTGATGACAAAAAGCTGAAGGTGGGGCGTGAAGTTGAAGGCGGGAATGTGGAAATGAATGATATTGAACTTCCATGTGTTCTCTCCATTCAGACCGGTATAAACGAACCTCGCTATGTTGGTATTCGTGGTATAAGAAAAGTTGCATCTGTTGAAATCCCTGTTCGCAGTGCATCTGACCTTGGAATTTCTCCTGATACAGTTGGTGACGCTGGTTCCAAAGTAAAAGTATTAGATTATTTTGTTCCTGACCTTGGGGAAGGGGCTGAAATGCTCGAAGGAAGTACAGAAGAGATAGTTGAAAAACTTGTTGAACTCTTAAAAGCCAAGGGAGGTATCAAATAATGACCCAGGTTTTTGCGTATATAGTACATAAAGACGGAGTTGCCGATGATACAACACTGGAGCTCATAGCAGCGGCTAAAAAATTACAGGCCGATGCTCAGGTTACAGCTATTGTGACGGGCTCCGGGAGTGACCTGGATGCTGTTTGCACAGAAGCGGCTGCATCATACAATGAAGTTTTAAAGATAGATAACGAAAACATGGCTTACCCCAATGCCGAAATAATCAGGGCTTTGCTGCTTAAAATTATCCCAGCAGATGGAATATTGCTTGTCCCCCATACTACTTTTGGAATGGACCTGGCACCGGGACTTTCAGTTAAACTTGACGCTGCTTTTGTCGCTGATGTTGTTGATTTTGAAGGTTTGGACGGTTCAAACCTTAAACTTGTTCGTCAGGAATACAGTGGGCAGGTAAGTACCCATGTATCATGTGATATTTCATCTGGGGCAGTAATTAATATTCGTCCAGGTGCATTTGCTCCCGACGAAAGTAAAGCTGCATCCGGTTCTGTAGTGGACAAATCATCAGAAGCCCAGGGCCTCACTGCAAAACGGAGTTACCTTGAAACTGTGGTCGCAGAAGTTGGTGATGTTGACATTACCAAATCTGACGTTCTTGTTTCTGTGGGCCGTGGTATAGAAGATGAAGATAATATAGAAATAGCCCAGGAACTTGCAGAAGCTATGGGGGCTGATGTTTCATGCTCAAGACCCATTGTCGATTCCAAATGGCTTGAAAAATCACGTCAGGTTGGAACTTCTGGTCAGACAGTAAAACCAAAAGTCTATATTGCATGTGGTATCAGCGGTTCTTTCCAGCATCTTGGCGGAATCAAGGGCTCCCCCTTTATGGTGGCAATTAATAAAAATCCCAAAGCTCCTATTTTTCAGGTGGCAGATGTTGGGGTTGTTGCAGACATTCTTGAGTTCATTCCCGAGTTTGCAGATAAAATAAAAGATATGCAATAGGGTTTTTTCTATCCTGTTTTATCTTACAATAGACTTTCAGATAATAAATTTCATAAGGATAGAGGGCGGAAGGCGTATTTTAAGACGCAACCGACCGATAACGCAGTGAATTTATTTATATGAAAGTCTATATCAATTAAAAATAAAAAACGGTCGGCTGTTATTTGTATACAGTTGGCCGTTTTTTATATATAGCCTTTAACCTAAAGACTTTGAGTACGTTAAAAGTTTAATTGCATACTTGCAAAAAAGGAAAAAATATGAATCGCAACAATTCCCATAATCTTTTTGAACGTGCTTTAAAAGAAATTCCCGGGGGGGTAAACTCCCCTGTGCGTGCATGTAAATCAGTGGGGGAAGAGCCTCTTTTTATAGATCGTGCTGAAGGATGCATGATTTATGATGTTGACGGCAATTCCTTTATCGATTATGTGGGATCATGGGGCCCCATGATACTTGGCCACAGGCATCCATATGTAATTTCTGCCCTTACAGCTGTTTTAAACAGGGGTACCAGTTTCGGAGCACCTGTGGACCTGGAAATTGAATTGGCGGAGGCTGTAATAGATGCAATCCCGTCTGTGGAGATGGTCAGAATGGTCAATTCAGGCACAGAGGCTGTGATGAGTGCGGCTCGTCTTGCCAGGGGTGTTACAAATAGAGATATTGTTGTAAAATTTGATGGCTGTTACCATGGCCATGCTGATACTTTCTTAATAGAAGCCGGTTCGGGTGTTGCGACCCTTGCGATTCCAGGGAGCCCTGGTGTCCCTGAAGGGGTTGCCGCAAATACTATTTCCATACCCTTTAATAATATCGACAGTTTAAAAAGGGTGATGGATGAGCATGGAAACAGGATTGCCTGTGTAGTTGTTGAGCCTGTTGCCGGTAATATGGGGCTGGTTCCCCCTGGGGATAATTTTTTAAAAGAATTAAGGGGATTAACAAAAACAAATAAATCTCTACTCATATTTGATGAAGTAATGACAGGATTCAGAGTTGCCTACGGAGGCGCACAGGTTTTATATGAAATTGAACCTGATATTACCTGTCTTGGCAAAATCATCGGAGGGGGTCTTCCTGTGGGGGCCTATGGCGGAAAACGTGAAATAATGGAACAGATAGCACCCCAGGGCCCGGTTTACCAGGCAGGTACTCTTTCAGGGAATCCCCTGGCAATGGCTGGGGGCATTTCCACCCTTGCCGAACTAAAAAAACCGGGATTCTATGATGCCCTGAATAAAACAGCTGAACTTTTGTCGACGGGCCTTGAAGAGGCTGCTCAAAAGGCTGGGATAGATATTATTATAAACAGGGTAGGGGGGATGCTGGGATTATTCTTCATTAATACCAGGGTGGAGAATTTTGATGATGCTAAAAAATGCAACCTTAATATGTTTTCAGCCTATTATAAAGGTATGCTCGAAAAAGGAATATACCTTGCGCCTTCGCAGTTTGAGGCGATTTTTGTTTCATCTGCCCACACTGTTTCCCATATAGAAAAAACAATTCAGGCTGCCCAGGAGGTGTTTAAGAGTTTGTAAGATAGGAGGCTGGGGTAGGGGCAAAATCCATTTCTGCCCTTGTACCAGACAGGGCAGATTAGAGAGCGTTAAGAAAGAATCCATCAAGGCTGAACTTCTTGAAGTTATTTTTTTGTAGTATCTTGCGCAAATTTATATTTTTAACAGATTCTTTCTTTACGCCCTCTTATTTGTGAGTTTTTCATGATTTAATCAGATTATACCTGC
>Ga0209345_10004164_pt1 | contig 14166 bp, 15 predicted proteins | sample Cruoilmetagenom7_FD_187294 | JGI IMG/M metagenome (GOLD analysis project Ga0209345, IMG submission 187294) | Oil polluted marine microbial communities from Coal Oil Point, Santa Barbara, California, USA - Sample 7 (SPAdes) (version 2) | ecosystem: Environmental > Aquatic > Marine > Oil seeps ... | reverse complement strand
TCTCGCTAAAAATCCCGTTTGGATACATGGAAGAATTGGAACAGCATCAGGACTGGGAGCACTTTTATATATGCGCTGCCATGCGTAAACGGTATGCGGTGCCAATTGCTGAGATGGAAGAAATTGAGCCGTTAGGTGAAACTGATGAAGGTGAGGAAAACGAAAATCTACAAGAAGACTCGTCGCCAACTCCTGACCCACAAAATACACCACCACAAAAAACAAAAGCAATATCGGGAAAGCCCCGCCTTCTCGCTTTGCCCAGTCCAAACACTGATCCAGACAATCCAGATATTACGCCTTCGGATGATCTTTGAATGAAACAATTTGTGAAGACGTGAACATGGCGGATATTCCGCAACATCGCTGAAGTTCGCAGAAGATAGCACACGTTTACATCCTGATTGAACCTTTCATATTGGCTATATGAACACTCATGACAATATCCAAAGGCGAAAGCGTTTTGACCCGCAATCCACCGGTAAACGCGTATCGCTCAAACCGCGTGATATACGTTGGCTGGAAGCCCTGCGCGATCACGGACCACTCCCATCTCATTACCTGCACGCCTTTACCGAAGCCACACATCGGAGTGCGAAATCTGCGCGGATCCGACTGACCGATCTGGCAAGTGAAACCAACACGCCACACGGGGATGTTTATCTCACGCGTCCGGCGGCTCAACGATCCGGCGCGAATGTGTTGAACCGATCTTTGGTATATGATCTCTCAAAGACTGGATGGACGGCACTGGACGTTCCCAAGAGCGATTTTTACCGCCCTACAGGCCCTTTTGCCCATCAGTTGATGGTTTCCTGTGTCACGGCATCAATTGAGATCTACTTCCTAAATTCTGGTTCAATGCGCTACATCCCCGGCTGGCAGATCCTGGCGCGGGCTGGAGCCTCGCTTTGTGTCGAAACAGAGATTAAGACGACTCCAAAGGGCAAAGCGGAACGGCATCGCTTGGTACCGGATCAGCTGTTTGCGATTGAATTCGCAAAGGGTGGTCAGAAATCCTATCTCGCATTCGTTGTTGAGTGTGATCGAGGCACAGAACCGGTGATTTCTGCCAACACTGCCAGAAAGAGCTACCTTCGGAACTACCTTCAATACCGCGAACTTGTTGGCGCAGCGAAATACAAAGAAAAGTATGGTCTGAAAGCCAGTTGTCTTGTTCTCAATGTCATGAATAGCAAAGGTCGACAGAAGCGCTACATGGATCTGATCCAACAGCAATCACCGAGAGGCAATTCCTATATGTTGTTTCAGACAATCGATAACTTTGGGGCATTTTTCCAGCCGCCGCCAATCATGTCAGCCTTGGTTGATCAGGAATGGGTTAGAGTTAAAAAAACACCCTTTATCTTGTCAGATGTTTAGAGAGTGTTTCTTGTGCTAATTATTAGAACTTGCCTGGTTAAAACCGTCAGCGTCGCCTTCGACCACGCGTTTTGCCAGTGCTAAAGCATCAAAGTACACAAGGTTCCTGTGCCCTGGCAGCCAGATCGGGGGCTTCTTCGGCACCCTTGATGCGATCTCAGGATAATGCTCTGCAAGACTTGCCGCTTGCAAATAGAGGTTCTTATGGGTTTTCTTGCGTGTCATCACGATGTTCATCGCAGGCGCTTCGCGACCAATTTCAACGAAGGCTTCAAGAATAGGAATCTGCTTGCCGCTTTTCTTGAACTCGGTTTTTGGGTCTTCTGTCACCAGAACATCGGGTTTGTAGACATCGAGCCAGCTCCTAAGCTTGGCCGTTGCTTCCTCCACCGAATGTATTTCACCATGGCCCCAATCGGCCAGTTGACCGTCTATCAAATGAACGCAGCCCACATAGGTGCTTCGCGCCGCAACCGCCAGCACCCTTGGTTTAATCATAGGCATATGTCAGGTTGGTTTCGTCGTCTAAACGCCGTGCCAACGCATCCAGCGTACGCTCGCGATCTTCTGAACCTAGCCAGTCATTCCCGGGCTCTGGGATCGTCAACAGGCTTTCTGCCATCTCTTTGCGGACCTCAGAAAATACCGGGCCGAACAAGGATTCAAAACTGCGCCCATAAATCAGAGATAGCGCTGAAATTTCCTTAATCGTCGGCAGACGCTTGCCAGTTTCCAGCTGGCAAATAACCGTGCTCGATACGCCAATAAGATGACCGCAATCGGCTTGGGTCAGGCCTGACTTTTTACGTGCGACCTTTAGGTCGAAAATGAACTCTTCAAACATAATTTTGTTTGGTTATGGGGATAATGCTCTACAGAATACCGAAAGCTCTTACCTTCAAATAGTACACGGATATTAAGATTTATGAAAACGGGTATTGCCTTGGCTGAGGCGTTTCAAACGGGGTGGTGACTTGGATCGCGGAATGGAGGAACCATTCCGCCTCTGCCCGCTTGAACGCGAAAGGCAATACCCGTTTTCAATATCATATAGGGGTAGTTTTCCAGATTCTGGTGCGAAAAACTAGAAGGCGGATTTTACGAAAATCAGAAATTGATTGCTGTCTATTCCGTTCCGTCATTTTAATCTTTGTTTTGCATTTGATATCAGAACTTCTAAGTACTGTCTGTCGTCCAGTGTCGGTTGTGCGGGAAATCCCGCGCAACTCGCTGCAATCCGCAAATCAAAATCAGGATACTTACCGGGTGTATTATTCTCAACGAAACCAACAAATCCAACAAGAAACGCACATTGTAGCTGCACACTTTGCTGCAGTAGTTGTGCAGACACCGAATTCACAAATTTCGCAACAACAGAGCCGTCACCAAGATCTTCTGGATATTCAATATCCCTTATGTGGAGTGCTTTTAACCGTCCATTGATAATCGCACTTTGGTTTTCAATGTCGGATCTCCTATTGTTTAAAGCCAACCCGACGGCTGAATCATACCCGGTTAATATCGCGATGTCTTCGAAATGAATTTCCTTATCACTAGAAAAAATTAAACCCCAAAATCCAAATATCGCTGCAAGAAGAATCGCCGACGCAATTCCCATCCCCCATTTTTCAGCGTCAGACCACTTTCGTTGCAGAAATGACAATCGAGATTCCTCAAGTCTTTAAGGTTGATATCCTACATTTTTTTTGCAGAATAATTTTCCTTCTACTACATATTTTTTAGTCTTTAGGAACTTCAAATGAAAATGGTTGGGGATTGATATCAGCTATAGTTTTGGGTTCGATTCCGTTTTCTAATACGCCATTTGCGGCCTCTCCAAATGCGGTCCATTGTATTCTTGCCAACCAAATTTTTGACGACCACCAAGTACTTATTAGCACTTCAAAGTAGTGGGTGTGAACAACTTTGGTTTCAGTCATTAACCGAACTTGCCCACCGTTCCAGTCATCAAAACCAACAAGTCCAATTTGAATAAGTGGTGGTTTTGCATAGGCATAACGAAAGTCGATTCTATTTGTTTGCGTATCGCCTATTTTGAATTTTTGTTTTTCAGCAGTTCCGCTCTGAATCAGAAAGGAATTCACAAGTTGTACGTTGTCACCCATTTTTTTAATCTCCCAAATAGCATCTTTAAAAGTTTAATTATACAGCGATTACTCATCCTAGGGCTGAATATATGGTTTTGTCAACGGTCGCCAAATATTTGGAAATTAGGCGACCAGATCATTAGTTCAGATTCGTTGATTTATGGTAGTAAAAACCCTCCCCCACATAACGGGGGAGGATTCACTAATATTCATGCGCAAACATGATCGTCATCACCCGATAGGTGACGTCTTGATTAGCCGCATCTGGCGAATGCATCTTCATTTCCAAATCGAAATAGTCGATCTTCCAGAAGAATTTGTCTCCGCCAACTTTTAGGCTCCCGAAATCATGTTCCTTATGAGGATCATTGTCTTCGGAAAAGTCGCCGTAAAGGCTGATGCCATTCACGATTGCCGCCCGCCATTCATCGCTAAGCGCTTGTACGCCAGCGGTCATAACAACCACGCCGTTTTTGAAGTTACCGATCCGCATTTCGTCATTTAGGCGACGGATGCGCTTGGTGCGGAACTCTTGATCGATTTTCCAGATTGGCTCGCCAGTTTCGCCGCAACTATCGCAAGCAAATTGGTTGAATAAAGTTATCAGCACCCATTCGCCGGTCATGCGGCTCCACTTGGCCCAGGCATCACGCACAACGCTTTTCTTTTGGCAGTGAGGGCAGATCGGATAGGCTCCGACCATGTCCTCGATATTTTGTTTTGTATGTCCCATGCTTTTACCTCCCGCTGGGTTGTCGCCTGAAACCATTTCAGACGCACCCGACGAGGGGCAATGAGGGCTAGTGAAAGAACGGAGGATCTGGAAAGCATTTTACGCATTGCAGGGTTTTTGAATAGTAGCCGGATTTTAAGAAATTCGGGATTTGTGGTTTGCGCAAGATCCCTGTTCTATTTGTAGCGTGCCTGGTTTGGCAGACTTGGCGGATGAATAATCCCGTCACAACTCTGGGTATGGCCTTTCACCGCGCCGGTGATACACCTTTTGGCATTCAGCAGAGCGACCGGATGATGCATCTGTATATCATCGGGCAAACAGGTACCGGTAAATCCTCACTGCTTTTGAACATGGCGAGGCAGGATGCAGCGCAGGGCCTTGGCTTTTGTTTAATCGACCCGCATGGCGACCTCGCAGAAACACTTGCCGCTTCCATCGGCGAGGATGCGATCCTTTGGAATGTGGCTGATCCGAACAGTCCTTACGGATACAACCCGCTCACACGCACCTCAAAGCCCCTGAGGCCACTTATTGCATCCGGGTTGATAGAGACCCTAAAAAAGCAATGGGCGGATGCCTGGGGCGTTCGAATGGAGCATTTACTGCGCTATTCGATCTTGGCTTTGCTGGAATTACCGCAAACGGATGTGCGAGATATTATGCGGATGTTCTTGGAGAAGGAATTTCGCAAAGATGTCATTTCGAATATTTCAGATCCTCAAGTGTTGAAATTCTGGAAAGAAGAATTGCCAGCCATGAACTATAAAAACGCCGCCGATGGATTAGCTCCGATCGCCAATAAGCTTGGTGCTTTTTTGGCGCATCCAGTGGTGCGAAAAGCGATATGCGAACCAGAAGAGCCATTGCGGTTTCGCCAAATAATGGACGATGGCAAATTCTTAATTGTGAACCTGGCCAAAGGGCAGTTAGGGGCGGACCTGTCAAATGTGCTGGGTGGCTTGATTGTCACCAGCATTACCAATGCCGCCTTCACGCGGCACACGATCCCCCACGACCAACGCCGCCCTTTCTTCCTCTATGTGGACGAGTTTCATTCTTTCACGACTGAAGCTATTGCTGACATGATTTCAGAGGTTAGGAAGTATGGGCTTGGAATTACTCTCAGTCACCAGCACGTGCAGCAAGCAACACCTAATGTGTTTGCGTCGATTATGGGAAACGTTGGCAGCTTGATGTGCTTTCGCATCGGCGCTAATGACGCGCCAGAAATTGCAACTCAGCTTGGAAAAGCACAGCCCAAAGATCTTATCAACCTGCCAAACTATGCCAGCTTTGTGCGCCTTATGGTTGACGGGACGCAAACCAAAGTATTTTCCGCAACAACACTTCCAGCGCCGCTTGAGAAATTCGATTAATCCGACTGGTTTTTGTTGGGTGTATTGCTTGTCATACTGTCGAAATGAAAGGCGATGAATTCTTGGAAGAATATCTAGAGATTTGCAAAAGCATTTATGAACGCATGGAACGCGAAGGTTCTTGGCCGTGGTCGGATTCGCAAAATTCTGAAAATTTGGTAGAGTCAAAAGAACCGAAAAATAACTTATGAAACCATGTTTTGGATATATCAGAGTCTCCACAATCAAACAGGGTGAAGGGGTTTCGCTAGAAGCGCAAAAAGACGCTATTGCAGGATTTGCGAGTCGTAATGACATCGAAATAACTCAGTGGTTTGAGGAAAAAGAAACCGCTGCTAAAAGCGGGCGACCGATCTTCAACAAAATGTTGCTAATGCTCAAGCAAGGACGTGCAAAAGGGATGGTCATTCATAAAATAGACCGCTCCGCACGAAACTTAAAAGACTGGGCAACAATCAGCGAGTTATCAGATTCAGGTTTGGACGTCTATTTCGCAACCGAAAGCTTAGATTTTCGATCGAGGGGTGGCCGGTTAACCGCTGACATACAGGCTGTGATTGCTGCCGATTATATTAGGAATCTCAGTTTCGAGGCTAGGAAGGGTATCAATGGACGCCTCAAGCAGGGTATATACCCATTTCCTGCACCGACGGGATATCTAGATTCAGGCCCAGGAAAACCCAAAACGCTAGATCCAGCCCGGGCGCCACTTGTGAGGCAACTTTTTGATCTTTACCTTACCGGCAATTTTTCAATTCGCTCGCTACACACCGAAATAGTCAAACGTGGACTGACAAATCGGAAAAACCGCCCAATTTCAAAAGGAAATGTTGAGACCATTCTGAAAAATGGTTTTTACTGCGGCATTATGCGAAATGGGAGGTCGGGAGAAACATTTCTTGGCATTCACGAAAAGCTAATTACTGTGGCAGAATTTAATCGAGTGGTACAGATTAAAGAGGGGCGATACGCCAAGAAAAGCACTCAACATAATCATTTGCTTCGAAGATTGTTTTATTGCGCGAGTTGCAAGGCTCTGCTTTACCCTGAAAGGCAAAAGGGGAACGTGTATTATCGGTGCCACTCAAAGGGGTGTTCAGTAAATACCGTCCGGGAAGAGTTTTTGGAGGCTGCCATTGTTACTGCGTTGAAAAAAATTCAGTTTACGGAAAAGGATTTGAATAAATTCGATGATGAAGTCGAGAAATGGCAGAATAGTTGTCAGTGGAAAAACATTGCTAAATCGATTGATTTACGCATCAATGAGACTGAAGCCCGCCTTCAAAGGTTAACAGATCTACTAGTTGACGCATCAATTGATAAAAGAGCATACAATGAGCGCAGGGAAGCACTCCTGATCGATATTGAAGAATTGAAATCAGAACGGCTTAAACATGCAGAAAAGGCTGGCTCGCAACGAGACAGGGAGAAATTTCTCGAACTGATGAAAACCGTTACTGGGTTGTATATTGCATCAAATCCAGGAGAAAAAAGGGTTTTGGTTGAAAGCTGCTTTTCGAACCGTGTCTGGGACGGGGAAACCATCCATTTAGAGCCGTCAAAGATGGTTTTTGATGCACTTGATTCATCAAGTGTCTACGACGGCGGGGCGACCCGAGACACTTATCGAACTTTTGTTAAGATTTTTGAAAAGCATATCGGTACTGATAAGCCCAAGAATGAGAGCTGGAAGAAGAATTTTGGGTAGAATGGAGACAATTGCGCAAATATGTGCTTCGTGACAATTGGATAGATTTCTCTTTGTTGAATTGTACCAGTGGGCAAATTCTAACAGTAAAAAGGAAGACTTTTTGCAATTATAACAAAGATAGTGTTTAATGTGGATAGGCCATCACCTTTTGAGTGCCTTGAAATATCATCGGTTCTGATGGTGTGAGGCTACAGGGGGTGATGCTATGGCATATCATAAAGTTGATGAAATACCCAGAATTTACGAAAGTAAATCTGCACAAAAAGACAGGAAAAACAAACTAAGGAAAATTTATTCCGTCAGCGGCTTCGCGTTTTTTGCATTCCTTCTAGTTGTGTTGGTTAAGTTGTGGTAGATGTCAAAAGGAACCCCTATTTGGGTTCCTTTTTTTGAGGTCTCACTATGTACGATTTTACTGCAGGTTTAAAAGACAGTCTCAAACTTGTGATAGACGAAAGTGAACCTCTTGGCCCACTAGATATCGCGGATATCGAAGATGTAGAAGTTCAGAAAGCGCTATTTGAATCGCAAAATAAGATCTACGAGTTTGTTATCAAACATCCGTCAATAATTGTCGGTCGACGTGGTGCCGGAAAAACTACTTTTTTAAAGTCCTTAATTCACGAAAAAGAAAAAAATAGTGTGATTGTTGAGATTACAGGTTCGAAAGCCTTTGAGCGTATTGTGGATACTTTACAAAAAAACAACGGAGGCACCCATGTCTTCGCTGAATCAGCCTCGGAGCTTTGGGACTGGATTTTTTGGACATCACTTCTTTCAAAAATAATTGCAGAGCTTCCAGACGAGGCGGAAGCAGTAACTAAGCGAGACAAATTTAAAAAGTTTTGGCACGGCGAAAAACTGAGTAAGTTTCTCGCAATTTTATCGAATTCGAAATCGGAGAGCGTTTCTCTTTTATCAAAAGTGCTCACATCATCGACAAACTATTCTCCTGAAAATTTGGAAAGAATCAAATCGATTGTAAGGCAGATACTGAAGGACGCAGATGTTGAAGCCTATGTCCTCCTTGATTCGTTGGAGGAATATCGTCTTGAGACTGATAGGATGGGTTTGGCTATCAGTGGACTATTAAGAGCAAGTGGTCGATTCAATCAACTACGCCGATTTCCCGAAATCCGTGTTTGTATACCGGCGGAAATGTACCACAAATTCCGAAGTTTTTCATCCAATAGTATTAAAGATTTTCGCTCGCAACTCGTACTTCATTGGCACGCTGGAGAACTGCTGTCTCTGATCGCACATAGGTATCGGCTATTTCTGAACCTTTATCCAGAATCCATCCCATTGGAAATGCTTACAACTTTGAATAATTTGGATATTTATTCAAGAAATGGTGCTGTGAAGTTTTGGAGTCTATTGTTACCGAACCACATCACAAATTCTGTTGGCATTCGGGAAGATCCAATAGCCTATTTGTTGAGACACACACATTTATTGCCTCGGCAGATGATATTTTTTCTAAATGCAATTATGCGTCTTAATAAAAGAAATGGTGGAACATCTGATACAATTTTAGAGAGTGCAATCGTCGGTGGAGTTACATCGGCTGAAAAACATATCTGGCTTGAGGTATGCAATGCATACAAAGGTGTGTATCCGGAGGCCGAAAATATAGTGAAAGCAGCAGTGAATGAATTGCCGCTAGTTTTTTCTGATGGAGACCTGCATAGAATTTACAATTCTCACGCTAAGAAGTTTTTGCCGGATCCTCTCCAAGACTTTCATTTCTTCAAGAGAATGATGATAGAAATCGGTTGTATAGGAGCAGTAATTCAAGAAACTGACCGGTATGTCATCGGAGTATTTGAGTACACCGAAGGCGAAGAGTTATCGGTATCTAGTAAAACAAAGCTTTGTTTGCACCCGCTTTTTTGTGGAGGCGAGAAAACACACAATTTAAATGGAATATCGAAGGTTATCTATCCGTATGGTAGCGATCCCGAAGGTCTAGATAGACGCGACCTGTGAACAATGATTCACATCTGTCTAGCACACGGATATTGTGAATTTCTTAAATTGCGGGGCGACCCGAGCCACTTATCGATCTTTTGTTAATATTTTTGAAAAGCATTCGGTATCGAGAAGCCGAAGAATGAGAGTTGGAAGAAGAATTTTGGGCATAACGACTTAGATCAGGCAGCCTAATTCTTACATTGACCAAAGTTTTGCCTCTCGGATGGTCGTTTCCAGGAACTAGGTCAAGATTGCTTGCCGCAATCAGTTCGTAGATAGCTTGAGTATCCGCAACATCCATTAGGCTGGTTATGCTCAGCCCACTAAAATCGCGCGAATGCAAACAACAATCATTCACCCGAGAGTGTATTTTTCAGAATTTACTTTCAGTAGGACACTTAGCATCAGAGTCGCTTTTAGTGCGAGTTCTTGCTAATCTGAGTGTATTGATGAGAATACTAATTTCAGGAAATTGGATATGAAAATAAACAAGATAATTGTTGAAAACTATAAGTCTCTCAAAAGCACGCAAGTAGAATTCAGGGACGAAATTAGTATCATTGTGGGTGATAATGAAGTTGGAAAAACTTCACTCGTTGAGGCTTTAAATATTGGCCTAACAGCCCAACTCGATGGTCGCCATATTGGTTATGAGCTACATCCGTATTTGTTTAATATGGACTGTGCAACAGCTTTCCTGAAGGCGCTTGCTGCGGGCGAAAAGATTGTCCCGCCCTCTATCAATATTGAACTCTATTTCGATGTTCATGAAGATTTGGAGCATTTAAAAGGCAGTATCAATACACTGTCCGAAGATTGCCCAGGAGCAAAGCTTTCAATAGAATTTGATGAAAAATACTCTGATGAGTATTCAGATTACATTGCTGACCCAGGTCAGGTAACGTCAATACCAGTAGAGTATCTAAAGGTGGTATGGCGTTCATTTTCGGACCAGGAACTTACAGCCCGAAGCATGCCATTTAAGAGCACGATGATTGACGCTTCAAATGTGCGTCACAATTTGGGTGCAAATCGGTATGTTATTGACGTTATGTCAAATTATCTCAGTACACACGATCAAGCCCGTTTAGCGCTCTCTTACAGAAAGATGAAGAATAATTTCTTGGAGGATCCAAGTATCGCGGATATTAATGCCGAGCTCGAGAAAAAAACAGGTGAGATTTCAGATAAGAAAGTTTCCATTGCTCTAGACAATACAGCACGCGCTCGTTGGGAGGCGGGCGTCATGCCCCACTTGAATGAAATTCCTTTTCCATTAGTGGGAAAGGGTGAGCAGAGTAGTACAAAAATTAAACTCGCATTAGCGGGAGCCGGTGCCCCGCGGGCTCTTCTCGTAGAAGAACCAGAGAATCATTTATCGCATTCAAATTTGAGTGCACTGCTGGCGATAATGGCAGAAAAGTCTGAACTTAACCAAATGATTGTAACTACTCACAGTAGTTTTGTTCTTAATAAGCTCGGTGTTTCTAGCGTTATATTTTTCGATGGCGAAACAGGGGCAACCCTGAGCGATTTGTCTCCAGATACAAAAGATTACTTTATGAAACTGGCGGGTCATGATACCCTCCGATTTATTCTAGCAAAACGAGTTGTGTTGGTCGAAGGACCATCTGATGAACTGGTTGTACAAAAGGCATATTTACAAACTCACGGTAAAATGCCGCTAGCTGATGGTGCTGAGGTTATTACAGTCAACTCTTTAGCATTCAAAAGGTTCTTAGAAATCGCATCGTTACTAAGAATTGATACTCGAGTCGTTACCGACAATGATGGTGATGTTGCAAAGGTCCAGGCAAAATACCAGGACTTTGATGAAGTAGAAAACATTTCAATCTATTATGATGCCGACGAAGATGCGCCAACTCTTGAGCCACAATTGGTTAAATATAATGGGCGCAATAAGGTGAATGAGATATTAGGTAAGGATTTCGATACTGACGATGAACTTTTGACTTTTATGCAAGGTAATAAAACTGAGTGTGCTTTGAAATTCTTCGAGTACGATCAAGAAATTGCCATTCCTGAATATATTGAAAATGCCGTCAAAAAATAGTGTCACAATAGCATCCGCAGGTTCAGGTAAAACCACCGGTATTGTGGAAGATGTTTTAGCGCATCCAGATGTAAGTGCGTTAATTACCACCTTCACACTAAGTAATATTGCGGAAGTGAAAAGAAAATTTATCGAATTAAACGGATTTGTTCCAGCTAACGTTACAATCCTACCTTGGTTTACCTTTGTGTTGAGGGATTTGGTTAGACCTTACCAAAATCATTTTTTCCGCCCACGAAGAACCCGGTCTATTAATCTTGTCGCAGGTAGGTCGGATATGTATGCGCGCAAGTCTGACAAACAGAGATACTTTTTCGGCAAAAGTCCCGATATTTATTCAGATAAGATTTCTGAATTTGCACTGAACTGCAATGATGCATCAGATGGTAAATCTTTGGCTCGCTTGGAGCGACTATATCAGCATGTTTACATTGACGAGGTTCAGGATTTGGCCGGATATGACCTCGATCTCCTAAAATTATTTCTCGGTTCCAAATTTGACGTGACATTGATAGGTGATCACAGGCAGGCAACTTTGGCAACAAATCAATCACCCAAGTATAAAAAGTACCGCTACGCGGGCATTATCGACTTATTTAAAATATGGGAAGCGGAAGGCTTGTGTGAATTGCAATTCAAAGCAATTTCTCATCGTTGTAGGCAAGAGATCTGCGATTTTTCTAATCAAATATTTCCCGATGATCTTGGCGCTGAATCGACTAACGAAACTATGACTGGTCACGACGGAGTATTTATCGTCCCTACTGCAGAAGTTTCCAGCTATATTTCTGAATTTAGCCCCCAAGTTCTCCGATACAACAAGAATTCGAAGTGTGAGGGATTTCCTGCAATGAATTTCCGAATTTCCAAAGGATTAACATTCGAAAGAACTTTGATTTTTCCTCATAAAGGTATTCAAGAATACTTGACTGGTGGGGATTTAAGTAAACTCAAAGAACCTCATTTACTGTATGTCGCTGTCACACGAGCACGCCAGAGTGTCGCATTTGTTTTTGACGAAGTTGTGAATGTACCAAATATAACCGGATAGCTCAGATTTAAAAATCTACATTTCGGTTGCTGATACAAAATGTGAGGTGGAAATTTCCCCACTATTAGATGGGCGTTTCAGTAGGATTTCAGCCCTAAGACAGGCGAGATTGAAACCTGGCAACAAATTACCCTCAAACGTGGTGCAGCGCAGCAGCACGTAAAATTACTCTTCATTGCCCACTTTAGGCCGCTAGTGAATACAGCCCAGGTACATCTCGCCAAAACGATCCATCGCGGCTGAAGAAATCCGTTCATCGACACTTTCATCTATGAAAATACCCCACGGGAAGACATCAACGATCGCAAGCTCAAAATCGTCCTTGGGATTAGACTTATTTCGTCTAAGAAATGTGTTGCGAATACCCGCCCACATCTCAAAACCCAATTCAACTTCCAAACCGTGGTATACGCTGTCGCTGGGTTCATCGATAACGATCATCTTTGAGATATGCCCGAGAGAATCTAACAGCATCGTTCCACAGGTGTGGGCAACAATGTCGGCAAGTTGTATTCCCAGAATATCACGAGAATTCTGTTCGAAATGGAAATTACAAGAATCTAGTGAATTGACATCGTCAACCAAGGCCTCAGCAGAACTCACGGAAGGAAACAAGCCTTCATCAAAGTAAACTTCATGCCGGGCGGCATTCAGTTGGGGATGTGTAAGAGAACATTGGAGAAGCTCGAGCGCCGCCGGGCCTAGCTTTTTGTCACCGTTGACGACACAAACGGCTACGCTGCAATTCCTAGCGATGAGTGACTTCAGAGCGGCACGCAAGCTTTGAAGTTTGCAGTTGCCCTCCATCTTCGCTGAGGACTTGAACTCGAATGATGCAGAATCATAACCGTGCTCACGAAATATCGAGATCACTTCTTCAGTGGGATCAACATCGCAAATCACAAATGCAGCTAATGAAAACCCGAAACTGTGATGCTTGCTATCGTCTAAATATAGAAATGCCATGACACCATCATAACTGAGTTAATTGGTGAAGCTAGGTGAATTTGCTGCAATAGAGGCGCATTAGCCTACTCACAAGCAGCCGATGGAATCACCTGCCGAAAATCCGAAGTGAATACCCATGAAATCCAACTGCACAGCAATGTTCCTGGTCATTACTGTACGGCCGTAACAGGTCTCTAATGCTTGAAGCAATTATCCCGATGCCAAGTCAAAAATTCCACCCTCGGTCGATTTGCGGGTCGTTCCGGTGCTATGAGCCTGCCTGTTTGGTTAATCATAGACTTTACAGCGTTTGGATCATTGGCCTGTCTGGAAACAAGGATCGAGAGATCGTCAGACAAACCAACAAGTCCTCGATCAAACATCCAGTGAGCCGTGCCGGATAGTGCGATACCGTTACTGACGATGTCAGGCCCGTCATGTTCGACAGGTCTGATATGCGCCGCCTCCACCTCCGCCCGACCGCCACCATTAATCAGCCGCAATCCTGTGATGGCACAACGTTCGCCATAAGCCCTGAGAATGTTTTTCCGAAAATTTCGATCACGAACAACACGATTGCTCAACTGATTGACGCGCGCTCTTGCAGGCATATGTTCGAATACGGCTTGTGGTTCAGCGAACCCATGCTTTTGATCTTGTAGGTCAATTCTAGGCAGGATTCCTTCATCACATCCAAGACCAAGCTCAACAATCCGAGAAAAATCCGATGGAGAAAGTGGTCGAACCGCCGCCTGTGCTCGGCCGGAAATATTACCTTGGTCATTCAATAGACCTTGTTCCACCA
>Ga0209345_10004163_pt1 | contig 14171 bp, 15 predicted proteins | sample Cruoilmetagenom7_FD_187294 | JGI IMG/M metagenome (GOLD analysis project Ga0209345, IMG submission 187294) | Oil polluted marine microbial communities from Coal Oil Point, Santa Barbara, California, USA - Sample 7 (SPAdes) (version 2) | ecosystem: Environmental > Aquatic > Marine > Oil seeps ... | reverse complement strand
GCTCCAAATCGAAACCATGGTTACCGAACTAGGTTTCAGCGTTTCCAGAATCTGGCCCCAATGATACTCGGTCCATGATGCAACCCATTGGCCAACATCGAATTGACCGCTTTGCCCCATTCCAGTTTCCAGAACACCTTCGTTTCCATGACCTCCTATATTCAACCCGCCAGCGGACCCATACAAATCGGGGAATTCACGCATAACTTCTGGAGCAATCGCAAGGCGCGCATTAGAGATTGCTTCGCCTGTGTTGCCATGGCGTTTACACTGCCAAAAGCAGGCCGCCATGCCGTTGTTTGCGCCGTCATCTGGTCCGTTTGACACGGTGTTTTTTTCACCAACTCCAGCTTCATCGGCAAACTGGTCAATATTAATCGGCTCCATGAAAAACCCTCGCTGTGAAAACATGCACTACTTTAAACTACCATAAGATGAGAGAAATGTCTCGCGGGTTGACTTGTAGTGTATTTCGCCCAGTCATTGCGGGTTTGCCAAAAACGATCGTTTTTGGCACTGATGGCCGCGCCACCTGAAATCAAACTGTTGATAAGGCCAAAAACCCTCGGCAAAACCTTTGCAGTTTTGACAGGTTTTTGTCACGCTAGGTCATGATCATAGGATATGCCCGCGTCTCGAAAGACGATCAGAACCTCGATGCCCAAACTGACGCGCTACAAGCGGCCGGTGCGGAGCGCATTTTTGCTGACAAGATTAGCGGGTCGATGCGCAAGCGGCCTGAGCTCGACAAACTGCTCGACCAGGTGCGCCCTGGCGATGTAATCGTCGTCGCCAAATATGACCGCCTCGCCCGAAGCTTGCGTGATCTGCTTGATATCGTGGACACGATCAAAAATCGCCATGCGGGTTTTCGCTCCCTGGCCGAAGATATCGACACCACAACACCCGCCGGCCGGCTCGTCTTCCACGTCTTCGCCTCCATCGCTCAATTTGAGCGTGAGCGCATATCCGAACGCACAAGAGAAGGCTTACAGGCGGCAAAGGCACGCGGGCGCGTTGGTGGTCGCCCCCCTGCCCTTACAACCGCTCAGAAGACAGAAGCGCGGCGCATGCGCGATGATGAACAGCGCTCGATCTCGGAAATAGCGAGGCTGTTCAAAGTGAGTGAGCGGACGGTGCGGCGGGCTTAACCAATTATTTATCCTGCGCATACGATCATGGCCGCATGCGTGTCTGGAAACTCGAAGCATCAAGTGAATTAGAGAGAATCTGTTGTCGGTGGGGCTTCGCCCTTGCCGTGTCTGCTGATGAGGCGCTTGACCTGTGCAAAGCTACGAGCGGCTTGCCTTTCAACTATATTCACGAAAAGCACCCCGCCATGCTTTGGCCCGGTGTTCCAGGTGAACGTGTGTGCTGGAATTAGGGTGTTTCTTCCTCCACCCGATCCTCGGGTAGCGTAACTTCCATGTCGTCAGCAGAAATGGCCAACCCTCGCTCAACAAGCGCATTAAAGGCACTAGCCGTGAGCCCTGATGTCTTTGCTTCGTAGAGTCGTCGGATAGCAAAGTGAGGGTTGAGAATAACAGCATGGGACAAATCGCCGGAGGTTCCAGGAGCGACCCTAATAAAGCCAAGCTGTTCAAGGGCCTTCATTCGCTCACGCCAGGTGCGTACCGCCCTTTGCCCCGTAAAGCCTGAATGGAAAGCGAGCTCGTCCGCGTTTTGCAAGCTCACATACATCTCGTCAAATGCCCGGCCCCAAAGCGCAAGGTAGGTAAATGAAGTTCGTTTACCGTCCGCTAGATCATCAATGATGTTCATAATGATAGGCATCGTGCGCGGGATCGTTGTGAAACCATCATAAACACTGCGATTCCAGAGGTCTTCTTCCTTTAGATCAGGCCAAAGCTTGGCGCGAAGCGCCAGCGTTCTCTTGCTGATCTTCTTAGTAATTCTAGCCATGGGTAATCCTTTTCTGGTAATATGAACGAGCCGAAGTTTGGACCTCCGGCCCTGTCGCCTGTGAAGATCGCCTAGCGAGGTTTGGACCGCCCGCTAGTGGGCTTGCGTACTTTTACAGCGATAAGGCCAATATTCACCATTTATTGTTGCTTTTCAATGACTTAGAAAACTGTTCTCGCCATCTATGCCTGCGAAGCTGTCCATTCTCACAATGCAGGTTTGCACGAATTGTAAAAACTCACTACCCGAGTTCGCAAATTGGTTAGAATTTTCCCCGGTTATATCAGGGGGTAAGAGCGTTTCGGCGGTGCTCGATGTGCTGATGGTGCTCGCGCGTCCTCGTGGTGCTCGCTGTACTCGGGACGCCAGCCCCCCTCCACAAGCCAAGGCCGTCCGCTTCACGCTAGGGCATATGTCTTGCTCGGGGGGAACAAGAGGTCTAGCGACCCTGCGCCGATCTTGAAAGAGGGGCCGCGTTCGTGCGCACGGCCTGAATCGACGCGCTTCATCATGTGATCCATGGTGATTTCACCTTGCTCAACCAGAATATCGAACTGGGAAGCGATGGGTTTTCGCGTATGAATCACGTCCATAAACTCAAAATGCTCACGCCCTTCGATGGGGTGAACCTTCGCCCCGACCCAAAAAGTTTCGGCGTGTTTTGCTTTCAAAATCTCACGAAGATCGGACAAATACCAAGATGCAAACGCCCCATGATCTGTCGTTGTCGAAACCTCGTTCAAGATGCCCGCCTTCTCATCGAGCTGGAAGGTGAGCCCTTGCGAATTGGTATTCGTGGCACTCACGGTACAGTTCAATCGGTCGCGCCCGTCACGGTAATAGCCGAACGCATCTAGTACGTCCGTCATGCTGTTAAACTTGCTGATTTCCCAGTTGGGAACCTTAGTAAAAAGCTGTTTTCGGTTCTCCTGTGACTTCTTCTTGCGGCGGTAAGATTTGAGCTCAATGCCCTTGTAGTCAGGCTCTTGCCGCGCATTCATTTCGATCCCTAGAGCGGCTTCGAGTGTTCGCCCGATAGCCGTGTCGGCGCGTGTTTCCATGATGGATGGAACGTATCCCCGTGCCACGATCTGGCGAAGTCTTCCCAGAAGTTCGTCGGCAATCTCGGTCGCCTCCGATCCAATGTCTTTAAGTATGTCCCAAAGCGGACCGCTTTGTTGCACGTCCAAAACGTGGGCGATATCAACCTGCGTCAAGTTGATCACAGCGAGTTGGCCGTCATGCTCGGTCACAGCAAGCATGTCGTCAGGCTTCGTATGGTGGTGAAGTTTGGAAAACCAAATACGAGGATCACCGTCCTTGGTAGGCTTCGCCTTCGGTTTGTACAAGGAAGCTGGGGCTTTGATTTGCCCCTGCTCACTGATCAGGAAAGCATCTATCTTTACACCATTCTCGCGGGCTCCTCTGCCCTGCACTTCATAGTCGTGCAGATCATTTTCCTTAAGATAATTTCTCACTGGCGCAGTTGCATCCATATAGCCCTTGTCCAGAGCCGTCCAAGTCGGTTGCAGCAAGGTGATGTCCACGGACTCCGCCGTCAGGCGTTTCATGCGCTGTCGTTCGATATCCGTGAGCTGGCGAAGAGGCATGGGCCTATCGTGCTCCCAGTGCTTCGTCCAAGAGCCCCTTGAAATGCTCCCCGACCTTCTCCGCTAATCCAACAGGAACCGCATTTCCGATCTGCGTGTATTTTGGCACTTCTCGATCAAAGAGCCCCGCCTGAGGGTTTCCGGCCCGCCGCAGGCCGCCGGTGGTTCGCTTGCCCGCGAATTGATACCAATCGGGAAAAAGCTGGAGCCTTGCCCACTCCCTCACGGTAAGAATTCGCGGCTGTGAATAGTGGACGTAGTCGTCGGGAAGAGACGTTGCCGTCATGTTTGGCTCGCCGTTGCCCCATCTCTCTTTGAGCACTCTCTGGGAGAATTTCCGCGTTTTAAACTGCTCAGGAATCTCGCCATTATTGGCGAGCATATAGTCAAATTTTTCGACAACTTCACGCTTGTGCTTACTGTATTCTTGCTCCGTGAGCCGGGTGCGTCCATCTGGGTTCCAAGGAGCTCGGCGGCGCAAATGCTTCTGGATAGCCGTCCGGGCTGCCTTTGGATAGGACTTCGTTTCAAATGCGCCTTGCGAAAAATCGCCGGATTGTAAGGTGTCTGTCACGGCAGGATCGACTAAATCACCTAGAAGATCGGCAAGATCGGGAAACGCGCCTGTCCTACCAGGAGGGAGAAATCCACAAGCGACCGCGTCTTCTGGGTCAGCCTTGGGGTTCAGTGAGAGGCAAGATTCCAAGATGTCCTTGCGGATACCGACGAGCAAAACACGCGGCCGGTTTTGCGGAACTCCATAGTCCTTTGCATAAACGAGCGACCAGCGAACCTCATAGCCTGGTATCTTTCGAAACTCAGCTTTCACCTCAGGGAAGATTAACTCTCCACCTTCACGGGTCCATTTCGCGTTAAGCAATCCTCGGACGTTCTCGAAGAGAAAGATTCTTGGGCGAAGCCTCCCGATAACTTGCGCCATCCGCCCGAAAAGGTGATTGGACGGGATTTCTTTGCGATCTACCGCGTAGGATCGCCTGATCCCGATGCCAGAGTATCCTTGGCAAGGCGGACCGCCTGCTAAGACGTCAAGGGTGCTCCCTCCCCCTGCTTTTGGGGTCGTCGTTTCGGACGGGAAGAAATTTGCTTCTGGTATGCTGGAGAGATCGGACACAAGGGCATCAAGCCGCTTGCCTTTTAGGCTTTGTGCATCGTTACAGCGAAGATCAGAATTCTCAGCAAAGGCCAGTCCGCCAAGTTTGTGATGTCGGTTTTGTAGATACGTCGCCATTGCATCGTCGTTGAGCTCGTTCACAAAGACAGGCGTGAAATGTGCTTCCTCAAAGCCCAAGGACAAGCCACCGCATCCAGCGAAGAGGTCCATCATCGTATACAGAGCTGGCTTGGTTTTCTGTGCCTTGCTCGTAGTCTCTTTTTGATGATTTCCCTCGATGACCTGTTGAAGCATTTTCTTGTCCTTGATTCTCTCCTTTGATTGAATAGCACATGTGGTTTCTTTGAGCCAGGCGTCATCTATATTTTGTGTTTGTTTTCCACAAGACTTTGTTTTTCTTAGGATTACCCCGTATTTGCCTTACACCCCTGCCAGGGGTCGAAGCGCCGTTCAGGTGGCTTGGGCTCTGCCCTTTCCACTTGGAGCCTCGGCGGAAGTGTTCGCTGATCTGCTTTCGGAGCCGTCCCTTGCTTGAGCCCGAAAAAAGAACAGCATGGTTCCCGCTGCAAGGGCGCGTAGCGGGAACGGAGCCACGCGCAGGATGCGAAGCATCTGAGCATGGTGAGTACCCACCCCTTGTGGTGGGGTTCGTGATGGTCTTAGGGCTTCATCAAAGCAAGGATGCCTCTCCGATTTGCACATCTGCTTTTGGTGAGTCCTGAAGCCTCTCCTTGTGGTGGGCGAACCGGCGCATATAGGTTATCGGCTGATTAGGCCGATGCCTTTTTGAAGTAGCTCGAAGTGCTGTGAGAGAGTTATATAGAGTTAATATAGAGTTACACAATTTTGGACGTCAGTTAACAGATTGAAAGTACATAAGGAATCGGGCTTGTTTCCCGGAATCGGTGTGTGAAGTGACGAAAGGTGGTGTGTGAAATGACGAATTGTGGTGTGTGAAATGACGAAGAGCTTGCAAAGTTATCCACAGGCTGAGACGGTGTGTGAAGTGACGAATCTTGACGATCGGTGTGTGAAATGACGATAGTAGCTCAAGGTGTGTGAAGTGACGAACCTCTAACAATATCCTGGTGTGTGAAATGACGAATGAAAGCGCTGTACTCCCTGCCCGCTCACCGCTCCTGCCGGACCGGCATCCGCAGCGCGACCTGTTCGTCTGTGACATTGTGGACGCGGTGCCAAAGGCTGACATGGCCTCGATGGAACACCCTGTATTCTCCCTCTCGACCAAGCCTGACATGCGCACCCGCCGCTATGAGCGCGGTGAAAACTGGATTCAGATAGCCCCGTCCCGCCAGGGGCTCGCAACCGTGCATGATCGGGACATTCTGATTTACTGCATCAGCCAATGCATCGGCGCGCTCAATGAAGGCCGAAAAGTCAGTCGTCATGTGCGCTTCAAAGCCCATGACTTGCTGGTTGCGACCAACCGTCAGACTTCGGGACGCGGCTATGAGCTCCTAAGCGATGCTCTGCGCCGCCTGAAAGGCACCGAGATCGAGACGAGCATCCGCCAAGGGGGCAAGGAACACTTGAGCGCCTTCGGGCTTATCAGCGCCTTTGAAATCGTCCGAGAAACACGCGACGGGCGCATGCTCGATATCGAGATCACGCTTGCCGATTGGGTGTTCGATGCGATTGAGAACAATAATGTTCTGACCCTCAACAGGCAGTATTTCTTTCTCCGAAAGCCCTTGGAGCGCCGCCTTTATGAGATCGCGCGCAAGCATTGCGGGGCGCAATCCGTGTGGAAGATCGGCCTTGAGCTTTTGCGCGACAAATGCGGTTCCAGCTCGACGGTGAAAGAGTTTCGCCGCCTGCTGGGCAAAATCATCGACGATGATAGCCAGCATGATCACATGCCCGACTATACCTTCGCGATAGAAGAGGACATTGTGATCGTCCGGCCGAAAAAGGAGGCGCTGCAAGGAGCCCTTCCTTTGCCGCTTTCTTCTCTACGTCTCGATTCCGAAACACATGATCAAGCACGACGCCTCGCGCCTGGCTGGGACATGCACCACCTTGAGGGAGAATGGCGCTCATGGGTAATCGAAAAGGGCATCAACGTTGCCAACCCCGACAAACACTTCTTGAGCTTCTGCAAGAAGCGCGGGCCGCACAAGCGCTAAGGCGCGTTGCATGTATGCATGCAAGAATGCTTTGTGAAAAACCTGCAAACATGCTTGGCGCGATAAAGGCTTGCATGCTACTCTGAATGAAAAACAAGAATCTGGCAGATCGGAGCAGGAAATGACTTATATTATTGGGATGGTGTCCCAGAAAGGCGGCGTCGGCAAATCCACCCTCGCCCGCATGATGGCGCGAGAATTTGTCGCCGGTGGCCTCACCACCAAAATCGCAGACCTCGACACACAACAGCAGACTTGCACCCATTGGGCAGGACGGCGCGCCGAAGGCGGCGTCACGCCCGAACTTCAGGTGCAAAGCTTCGCCACGGTAAAGACCGCGCTTGCGGAAGCCCCGCGTTTCGATGCGTTAATCCTCGATGGCAAGCCAAACGCCTCGGATCAAACCGCCGAGATTGCGCAAGCCGCCGATCTCGTCGTGATCCCGACCGGACAAACCGTTGACGATTTGCATCCCGGCGTCGTGCTGGCACATGCGCTGCGCAAGAAGGGTATCTCGCCGGGCAAAATTGCCTTTGCCATGTTCAAGACCACGGGCAGCGAGCGTGAGAATACCGCCGCACGGCAATATCTCACCGAAGCGGGGTATTTGGTGCTTGATGGCGAAGTCGGCGTCTCTACGGCCTATGGATCGGCCTCGGACGCGGGCAAGGCCATTACCGAAACCTCATTTCGCAGCCTGAACGAACGTGCGTCCAAGCTGGCGCAAAGCGTGATCGACAAGATGGTCGAACTTCAAGAAAGGCAGGTCGCGTAATGGCCACGAATATCGCAAAGCTCAAAAGCACCAAGGGCGCGCCGCCTGCAGCCGAAGCCGCGCCTGATGTGATCACTGAGAATACGCGCACCGAAAAGGTCGCGCTGCGCCCGATTCAGGTCCGTGTACCCGTCAGTGTGTTCGAGGAATTCAGCGAGCAAGCGGGCAGGGAGTACGGCTTCAGCCATGGGGCGAAGAAGCAGCTCTTCTTGAAAATGTGGAAAGCATACAAGGCGCAAAACATGTAAGCATGCTTGCATGCAATGCGCCACTCACTCCTGCTTCCTCGTCCGCTTGCGCACACGACCCGTGCTGCGCGGTTTGCGCCCCTCGGTCGCTGACCTGAAGTCTTTGCGTTCCTGTTCGCCCTCAGAGCTTCGCTCAACGCCTTTCTCGGCCTTGGCGCTCTCTTTGGACTGCGCCATGCCCCGAGACGCCTCAAACGCCCTCGTGCGCTCTTCACCATGCCTGCGCCATGCAGACTTGAGCTGCTGCTTATCGGTAGACTGGCGCTCAATGAGAGCAGCGCGCTCGGACAGAAAACTGCCGCGCGCAGAAGCGAGAAGGGCGGTGCGATCCCGCTTGATGGCATCGATCGCGCCCCATTCGTCGCCACGTTGTGCGGCACCGAGCGCGCGCACTTGCGCCTTCTGCGCCCGATCGAGCATCAAAGCGCGCTTTTCTGAGCTGGTCAGATAGTTGAAGGCGTTGCCGAGAAACCCGCGCGAACTGTCAGGCTCGAGCCGCCGCGCATGGACCACCGCGTCGATCGCGTTCCTGATCTTGCCGCCGACCCGCTGCTCGCGATCACGAAACACGCGGCGCTCGGCACTATGCCGACGCCCGACCTCTTGCCACTTTGGCCGGTAGGCATGTTTGATGTTAGCCTTGCCATCGATGATCCCGTTCTCGGCCTGGCGGTAGATTTGTGCTTTGCGGTCCCCATAGCGCTTGCTCAAATCCTTCCATTCGGCGCTATGCTTCGCCGCCATGGATGAGCCAGCCGCCGCCAGCTTTGCCAGCCGCTTCTTTTGCTCGGCGATCACCTGGGCAACTTTGGGATCGTTGGCCGCCCTGGCCTTCTTGATGTCCTCGGCCATCGAGCGCGGCTCGTCCGATTCCGCCCGCCAAAGCTTCAGCTTGTCCGGGTCCTCATGGCTGCGGCGCTTGTCCCAATTCTCGGCACGCTTCGGGCAATAGTGCTCTTCGCCGCGCGACTGACGGTAGGTGAGCGCCCATTGCGACAGCTTCAGCTGATCGTTGCCCGTGACCAGCATCCGACCGTCCTGGGGCGACACGCGATTGACGATCACATGCACATGCGGGTGAGGGCGGTCGCTATGGCAGACGATCAACGCTTGCCGGTCCTCCGCCCCGAGGACACGCAAGGTCTCGTCGGCGGCGCGCACCATTTCTGAGCGGGTGATGCTCTTCGCCTCGTCGGGGTGCCAAGCGAGCGTGTAGACATACACGCTCTGGTCTGACTTGCGCCCCGCGTTGCGAACCCCGGCGTCACGCTTCAGCCGGTCGGCGTCCATCGCCGTCGCCGCCATCACCCGGCCCACCATTTCGGGGTCTTTGGTGATGACATTGCGCGCCTCCGTCCACGCCACGCGTTCGGACGTGAGACGCTCGCGCTCGCCTGGCTCCAGCTTGTCGTGGAGGTAATAGGCGAGGGCACCTTTGAAGCTCGCACCCTTCTTGGCGATGTCGGGGATCACGTTTGTCTCCCGACATGCTCAAGGGTGGAAACGAGCGCCCCGAGGACATGGTCGAGGTGGTGGGGATCGCGGCCACTGCCGCGATTAAGCGCGCGGGCAATCTGGTTCAGATTGACGCCGATGCGGTTCAGCTCAGACAAGAGCTGCGCATCGGCCAAGCCGCGCTTGGGCGTGACCTTGCCAGAGGTCGCGCGCTGCCGCACCAGCTCGGTGACCGAAAGCCCGGCCCGCTCTGCCTGAAGGTGCAGATCGGCAAGCTCGGCCTCCGTCAAACGGATGGGCGGGAGCTTTGCGCTGCGGCGCTCGGCGGGCTCTTTTTTCGGTCGTGCCATGGGCTCTCCCTTCCGCATCCAAGGCCGGATTGCCTTGGTCGAGATTGAACGGAGACCCGTTCTGCACCGCCTCGGGGGCGGTTCAAAAGCTGGGTATCGGGGGCGGCGCAAGGCCCCTGATCAAGCGTTTTTGCAGTGCAAAAACATAGCTTGCTATCCGCTCTCTTCTCAATATACGCCAAAACCACACCCTTATGCAAATTGAGATCATGCGTCGCCTCACGCTCCTCTTTCCTTTTGGTGCGCATCCCTCCGATTTCGTCTTCGATCCCCGCTCTGTGCCGTCTCTCTCCGCCAGGCGCTCTTCCGTTTCCGCACCCTCCCGCATCCAAAAATCATCGCCACGCGTCACCGCCTGCTGTCCTGCACCTTTGGGCGCATTGGGTACAGGAATGCCGAACGCCAACCGCGCTCTGCCAATCAAGACAGGGCGCAGTCGCTTGCTTACGGTCCGTCGTGCGGGAATGCGCGGTCCAACAGATCAACGATGGACTGCGGCAGGTACGAGCGGGCTTCATCATACCCAAGGGCAATCTCTGGATCGTCCAGGGGAATGAGCTCCGCGCCGTTCTTGCAGATCGAGACGATCAACATGTTGTGCAAACCCCATTGGGCGCATTCGACCTCGAAGCCCGAGTCGATCAGGACACGCTCGACCTCGAAGGTTCCGATCAGGCCATCGCCGCCATCGTAGCCGAACTTGTCGAACGCATCTTCCCACGCGATGTTGCTAAACTCCGTCATCACCATTCCTCCGCTAAGAGGATGGTCAGGACACGGCACGTCTTTGCCGGATCGAGCGGGTCTTCGCTGCCACGCTCCTTGTCGAGATCATAGTAGTCGATCTTCCAAAAGACCTTGCCAGCCAGATGGTGATCCATCGCGCCGAAGTCGTGTTCACCGTAGGGATCATTGTCCTCGGTGAAGCCATCGAAGCTCTGGACCTGGGCGATAATGTCAGCCTGTGCCAAAAAGGGCAGGGCGGTAAAACCGCGTGTCAGGTAGACCTCGCCACCGAGGAAGCTGCGGCGGAAGCGGTCGTTGATAGCCGCGAGGGGTGGGTTACTGTTTGTCATGGGATTTCTCCTGTCGTTCATGAGCTGGGTCATTCCAGCCGATGCGGACGAAGAAATTGGATCGCTCAAGCCGTGCGGGTCATGGTCAACACGGGAGGAGGCAAAGCCGACGAATGGAGCGGGCAGGCCATTGACGCGAGGGCGAAGCCCGTCACGCGGCGCATCCGATAGACCGCATCACATTGGCTGGAAGGGCCAAGCCCAGGACGGTCAGGGGGTAGATGTTCCATGAACAGGAAGACAGAAACCACTCGCCGTGAGGCAGCCCGTTTGATGGGATCAAACAGGGCAGGACAACGGTAAGGCGCTTCGATCCCCTCAAGCGCTGTCCTCGTCGCCAAAAGGCTCCTGCGGGATCGCTTGACCGGCTCTACACGCCGTTAGCGGGAAATGGCGGAAGGCTACCGCGACAGGTAAGGCAGTGTGAGCTGATCGTCGTCCAGAACAACCTTGTCCCGCCAAGGATGCAGTTTTGGGGGGGTTGGATGGCCCTCGAGATCGAACTTGAGGAAGTCCTCGGGCTGGAAATTATCAACCACACCAGACTTGGCAATGGTCAGCTCAGCCGGGGCATAGACTTCGGCAACATTGGCCATGCCACTGATCGTCTCGCTGATCACGTGCATCTGCGGATCGCCAAGCTTGCCAACCACGCGAATCAGATAGTCAGCGTTCCGCCCAGGAATATGGTCCCATTCGATCACGCCAGCGACGCCCTCGAGGTCCTTCTGAAATGTTTTATAGCGAGGCATGCCCTTCTGCTTGAGCTTGACCATCAGGAACGAAGTTCCGGACCCGTAGGAATAACGGTTTGGTTTCAGGTCGGCGCGAAGACGAAGGACTGAACTCAAGACTTCGACCAAATGAGGGGACTCAAGCTTCTTGGTATTTCTGTATCCGGCTTCGGTAAGGGCCGTCACGACCTTGGATCGAAGACCATTGATCTGCTCAAGCGCTAGGTTCTCGAGCACAACCTTAACGGCGACATAGCCCCAAGCATTGAGCGGTTCGTCCTGAGTGCCCTTGCCTTGGATATCCTCATTCGATTCCCCAGGTCGCGCCATATTTCCGCCCCATTACCGCACAAAACTCAGGCGACACTGATAGAGAAGCCGGACGTTTGCAACGCCAAACAATGTGACCGCCGGACAACCATCCGGTGAAGATTCAATTTTACTGGACGGTCGGCCGGAAATGGGTGTAAACACTCTCGAGTGTTAGCGTGGCAGTCGCGCTCTAGAACAACCGAACAGAAAGAACAAGACATGGTTGCAATCAAAGATCGCAAGATCGCATTCCCTCGGCGCCCCGAGGAACTCTATAATCCTGATCTCCCCCCCCATGCAGAAGAAAACAAGAACCAGCAGGTTCTCGCTGTGCGAGTAGACCGGGACCTCAAGAAAGAATTCGAGGACCTCGTGAAAGCCACTGGCGGGACAAAGAGGGCCGTCATGGAAGAGGCGTTACACTTGTTGCTCAATCGGAAGGCAGGGCTGGCGCCGGGCCAATAAGAGCCCCGGAAAACGTTATTCCTGACGTAACGTTACTTTCAAGAGTGTTAACAACCTTAGTTGTTACGTGTTATACAGGACTCCTCAAGAGGAGTTCTGTCTCATGCTGCACCGCCTCTTCTCTACCAGAAGACACCGCCGGTCCGACCGTCAGATTGAGCGTGAGGCGCGGATCACCCCGCCACCGCCGGTCGACACCCTTCCAGATTATCTCGCACCGATCATCGATGCTGTCGGGAACTGGGAGACGGATTATGAGGCCGTCTTGGCGATGTGCCATCGTCGGTATCTCGATCACATCTACGCGCCGATCAAGCTCGTCGACGACGCCATGCTCGAGATCGCGCTCGAGGGCCAGCAGATCAGCGACGAGCTGACATCGCGCTGCCCGGACCTTGTCCGCAAGAGCCTCGGCGCCGACCACCCTCTTACTGTCATGCTGATTGAAGAGGAGAACCGGCCGTGAAACATGAAAACGCCATGAAGAATGAGGACCTGGTCAGCAAATATGCGGACCCCGGAACCCGGCGCATCATCAATGGTGTCGCCTACTATTCCCGCAAAGAACGGGATCAGATCAGGCGCCACAAGCGCGGCCTCCTGCGCACAAGCGCCATCTTGGCGGGGATCTTCGGCTACGAATATGTCGTGGTCCTCTATTTCCTGATCGAGTCCCTTCAGGGCCTCGACAGTCTTGTCATGGCCCCCGTCCTTGCCCTGATCGTGCCGTTGGCCGCCTTTGCCTTCCACCTGCGGACCACGCACGATACCGAGACCGCCCTGCGCGACCGGCTTCGGGCCTTCGTAACCGTCGCGCTGCTGATTCTACCGATCGCACTGTCACTTGGCCTCGCCCTGACCCTCGCCCAAAGCATCGTCTTCGGGGGCACGAGTTCGGGGGCCACGATCGGCACTGAGACGATCGCGCTCGGCGCCCCTGAGACGACGGGGTTCGCACAAGGCATCTTGGATTTCTTGCAGGAAATCGCGCCGCTGTTGATGATCTCACTCGCAGCCTCGCTCGCGATCTCGTTCTATGTCGGCGCCTATCTCTTCCGAAAAATCGAGCGCCACTATCTATTCCTGGAAGGCACCCAGGACCGTTCGCCTGCCATCCTGGGGCTCGTCGCAAATTTTCAGGGGGGCTATCAGGACTTCAAGCGCCTTGAGCGCGAGCGGGCGCTCCTCGTGCGGCACATCCCCAAATTTCCAGAAGAAGGCTTCGCTGACGAGGTCGCTTTCGCAATCAACAAGAAGATCGCGTCGATGCGCAAGGGGGTGGCAAAGCACCAGCCGGGCATTGAAGGCCGCAATGTCTTTACCGACTCCCTTGATCCCGTAGCACCGCCGCCGCTCGACATCACGAGCTACGACGAGGCCAACGCCCGTCTGATCCGGATCAAAGACCTCCTGCGTTCACAAGCCATCGTGGCAACACTGGGCGCAGCCCCACCGAAGGAGACTGTTGATGCGTAAAATCATCCTCGCAGCCCTGGCCACGACCTTCCTGGCATCCCCCGCTGCCGCTGAACTCTGGGTCGGGCTGGACACGTCGGACAGCGCACCGCTCTTTCTTGAGGACAACCAAGCCGCAGCAGCGGGCGAAACGGTCGCGGCGGCCATTCGAGATCTGAACAGGGGCGATCGCATTCGCATCCTCTCTTTTGGCGAAAGTGGGGTTTCAAACCGCCAGATCGACCTCACGGTCGAGCTGAGCAGCAGAAACCGGCCCGAGCTGATCGCCGGCCAAGTTCAGACCATTATCGCGTCGCTGCCGCAGCGCACCCGCGACGGCCAACTTCACCTCGAAACCCAAACCAACGCCGTAGGTTTCCTTGAGCGCATCGGGCCGCTGCTTGACTGCCAAAACGAGCCCACGACGGTCCTCTTGATGACAGACGGTATCGAATGGTCAACGGCCGTCACCGGGCGTGAACTTCTGCA
>Ga0209345_10004162_pt1 | contig 14173 bp, 17 predicted proteins | sample Cruoilmetagenom7_FD_187294 | JGI IMG/M metagenome (GOLD analysis project Ga0209345, IMG submission 187294) | Oil polluted marine microbial communities from Coal Oil Point, Santa Barbara, California, USA - Sample 7 (SPAdes) (version 2) | ecosystem: Environmental > Aquatic > Marine > Oil seeps ... | reverse complement strand
AAAGTGATATTAAACTATTAAATCACTTATAAACTCATATATTTTGGATTTTAAAATTCTATATCTTTCTAAATAATCATATACATTATTACTGGTTTCATTAAAATTTGTTTCTTTTAATATTTCAGCTTCCTTTTTATCTTTTTTCAAGGCTATATTAAATTGAATTACTACTAAATTTATTTCATTTACAATACTATTTTTATCAATTTCAAATCGCTCTAACTCTAAAATAAACAACTGTAGTTTTTCAAATAAATTAGGTATCATTGTTTTAAATGGATACGAATTTATAAGTAACTTTAAAAAGTTAATTTCAGTTTTAATAAACTTAAATTCCGAAATCCATACTGAACAAGTATAGAGCATTTGCACATTTTTTGTGTCTCCGTTAAATACTTTATATGTTAATTTAGGTTTCATTTTAACATGCTTATTTCTTACAAACGAAATAAACCATTTCTTTTGATGTCCTAAATGATATGAATCAATTCTACCATCCCCTTTTTTAGATTTTAACTATGGCCGTTGAACGATAATGTTCATAAAATTGAGGAATATCATTTCTTTTAATTCTTAGGAATCATATTTTTAAAATATTAAATACAATTATTATGAAACCTACACTACTACTTATTCTATGTTTGATTCTAAATTTTGAAGGGTTTTCACAAATTGCAACAACCTATGATGTTGTAATTCCATTTGAAGGAGAATTAACTGCTGTTAAAAAAAATAACCAATGGGGATTTATAAATAAAAATGGTGAACTCGTTGTGGATTATAGAAATGATTTTGTTTTAACAAAATCAAAAGATGATACAACTATGTATCCAGTTTTCAAAAATGAAAGATGCATGGTAAAAAAATTAGTTAACAATGCGAATTATTATGGATTTATAGACACTAAAGGAAATGAAACTATAAATCCATCTTTTTTAAATGCTTCAAACTTTAAAGATGGATACGCAATTGTAGTAAAACTTTTAAAAGACTCTTTAAGCTATAATAAAGTACTTAAAAAAAGTATTTCTTCTTATAGAATTGAGGAATATGTAATCGATACTCAAGGGAACTTAGTTAAATATTTAGAAAACCCTTTGAATTTTGATATATCAAAAATTAGTACCAATAACCCTCCTAAAATACGTTCCAAATTTATAGGAGATCATTTAGTAACTGTACTAAAAAAGAATAACAAATGGGACATTTATAAATTTTAAAAAAATGGCACTTAATTTTAATCAATTTGCAGCAGAAGGTAACACTTTTATTAAAAAATACGCAAAAGAGTTAGACCTTAAAAATGACTTGAATAAAGCCGGTAGAATACTATCGTCAATTTTACATGGTTTACGTGAAATTATTTCTCCTGAAGAATCATTACAATTATTAGCTCAATTACCAATGTTTTTAAAAGCTGTTTATGTTAATGGTTGGACAGCTCATAAAAGAAAAAAAGTTAAAAACATGGACGATTTAATTGAATTAGTTAGAGATCTTAATGGGGTTACAGCGTGGCATGATTTTGAATCTGACACCCAAACTAAAGAATATATTAATAAAACATTTACTGTATTAAAGGATTATATTTCAATAGGAGAATTGGAAGATATTAGAAGTGAATTGCCAAAAAACTTAAAATCATTAATTTATAGTGAACGAATTTTCTAAATGATTTAACAATGTATGATGAAGTAATTATAAAGCTAAATGGTAAAAGTTTAAAAGGTAATTTAAGACTCTTAAAAGAAAGTAAAGGAATTATACTTTTTGCTCACGGAAGTGGTAGCAGTAGATTTAGTATTCGCAATAATTATGTTGCAGATTTATTATTAGCAAAAGGCTTTTCAAGTTTACTTTTTGATTTACTCACTGTTGAAGAAGATACCATTTATGAAAATAGATTTAATATAGAATTACTTACCAAAAGGCTTGTAAAAGTTACAAAATGGGTAGAAAAATTTAAAAGCACAAAATTTTTACCAATAGGATATTTTGGATCTAGTACAGGAGCTGCATCTGCCCTAAAAGCAGCTGCTAAATTAAACAAAACAGTAAAAGCTGTAGTTTCTAGAGGAGGAAGACCAGATTTAGCTTTTGAAGATTTAAAACTTGTACAATCACCAACACTTTTAATTGTTGGAGGGAATGATGGTGTAGTTATAGATTTAAATTTAGTATCTAAAGCAAAAATACCAGCAATTTGTGAATTAAAAATTATTGATGGCGCGTCTCATTTATTTATTGAGCCTGGTAAATTAGAAGCTGTAGCCAACCAAGCTATTAATTGGTTTGAGACTTATTTAAATTAAACAACATGCTTAAAAATCGAGAAGAAGCTGGCGAATTATTAGCAAATAAACTCATTGGATACAGTAATAACAAAGATGCTGTAATTGTTGCGATACCAAGAGGTGCACTACCTATAGGTGCAATTATTGCTCAAAAATTAAATGTTCCTTTAGAAATTGTATTGTCTAAAAAAATTGGGCACCCTTTAAATAAAGAATTTGCAATTGGAACAGTAACTTTAAAAAATTACACTTTAAATGATGATGTAATTGGTATTTCAGATAAATATATTAAAGAGGAAATAAAACGAATTAGAGCAATTTTAAAAAAAAGACATCAATTGTATTATGAAAGTAAAAAACCATTAAGTTTTAAGGATAAAATTATAATATTAATTGATGATGGTGTTGCTACTGGAAGCACATTATTGTCTTGCATTGAATTAATACAAAAAGAGAATCCTGCGGAAATTATAATAGCTTTACCAGTGGCATCAAATTCGGCTTATACAAAAATTAAAAGGAACCCATTTGTAAATAGGCTCATTTGCTTACATATTCCTCAACGGTTTAATTCAGTTGGACAGTTTTACGAAAAATTTAATCAAGTAACTGATGATGAAGTTGTTAAATTATTAAATAAAACGAATAAAGACTATTGGATGAATATATTAAAAACCCAAACTTAAAATTTTGTATTATTATTAATAAGGTTTTATTTTACTTTTCAATTTTTCTAATTGAATTTCTAAATCCCGAATTGTTTCAGATACAGCTTCATCAAAATTAATTTCGTTAGAGCTTGCAAAAATTCTTGGCCCAACGTGACTTAATTGTATTTCACAAATTTTTCCTTTCCCTTTTGGATCAATTTCATGTTTAAAAAATACTTGGGCTTTAATAATCCAATGATACTTCTTACTTAATTTTTGTAGTTTTTTAATCACTAACTTTTCTAAATAATCATTAGTAGGTATTCTTACAAATTGAATTAAAATTTCCATTTTTCTTGTTTTTACGTTTAAACTTGTATTAAATATATTTGTAAAAGGTGAATTTGACAATGATTTTAATCAAATACAAATAAGTATTTTATAAATTACAAAACAGGAAAGTTAACACCTTCCTGTTTTGCTTAGAAATTGTTAAAGCATTATTTAAACAAGAATTTTAATTGCTTTTACAGCCTTAAAAACGCTATTTTAAATAATTAATTAACATTTCAAATGAGGCTTTTCTTTAATAAGAATAAGCCTGTATTCTTTTAACAAGCAATATTTTTAAGAAAAGAAACGAGAGGTTTTAAACTCCCGTTTCCATTTGAAGTGTTCAAACTTTTACCCAATCTATAAAACTAATTTGTAAGTCAATCTTTAAAGAAATCGAAACTAAAATCAGTTTATTATTGAACTAAATTTCAACATTTCATATAAGCATTCCTTTAAAAGGATATGCTTTTTTCTTTTTTATAGCAATATTTGTAGAAGAAACGAGAGATTTTAATCTCCCGTTTCATTTTGAAGTGTTCAAACTTTTACCCAATCTATAAAACTAATTTGTAAGTCAATCTTTAAAGAAATCAAAACTAAAATCAGTTTATTATTGAACTAAATTTCAACATTTCACATATTGTAATAGCTAAATTTTATTAGAAACAGGAAGCCGAAACTTCCCGTTTCCTTTTGAAGTTTCAAAACATTCACTCAATTTATTAAACTAATCTATGGTATCAAATTATCACTAAATTAATACTAAAATTTGTTTCTAATTGAACAAAATTTTAAATACTTCAAACCCTTTAAAGAATATTTGCTATAAGAATTGACAAATTAAAACTTGCAATTCTTTTTTGAATATTTAAATATTGTATTTAAACTTTTTCTTCAATACTTAATGTTTATTTATTTCTAAAAAACATTTAATCTACGTAAGCTTATCAACATTTTAAATGTTCAAATCCTTAAAGGAAAAATATATTTAGAAACAGGAAGTCGAAACTTCCTGTTTCCTTTATGAAAAGATTTTAGTAACTTTTTAACATTGAAATAATTTTTCAAAAAACCTTTACCTCTAAAAATTAGAATACTAAACTACATCTGCTAAAATATATCTAAACCTTTTCATAATAACTTGTACAACTGTTAACTTCAAAGAACTTTTAATTTATTGTTCAAATGTATAAACTTGGTTTTACCAAACCAATGATAGCTATCAATTTGGACAATGATTGATATCATTTCAGTAAAAAACTCTAATTATAAATAATTATTCCATACCCCTCATTTAATAAAAACATACCTATTAAAAAAAGGAGCATGTAAATTACTTGAACAAATTTCACATTAAAATATCCTATATAACCAACGGCTTGCTTTGGAAAAATAAATAGGGATAAACCTATACATAATGAAAACCACCCAATAAGTGTAATAATTATTCTAAAATCATTTTCCCAAATATTGTGGGTAAGAATGTTGATTAACCCAATTATAATAGCAATGAAAGAAGCTAAAATAACGAATTTCTGATCTTTTAAATCATTAACAATTTGAAGAATTCTTTTTGGGTTAAAACTTAAAATTAGAAAAAAGATAATTAAGTACCAGCCCCAAAATTTTGCTAAAAAGATTGATATATTTTCCATAATTATAAAATTTATTCATGCAATACTAAAAAAGGAATTTCGGTATGATAACTTATTTCTTCAACAAGAGGTTTTAAAAATATACGTTGAAAAAGATTTATGTTTTTAGCAACCATAACAATCATATCAATATCACGACTCTCTATGAAACATTGAATTCCTTGCTCAATTTTTTTGTTAGTTATAAAATGAAAACTATGTTTAATTTCTGAAAAATAATAATTCAGTAATTCCTTATTATCTTTTTGTGAATTGGTTAATTGCTCATCCTTTTTCCCAACATAGAGTACTCTAATAAATGATTTGAATTTAGTTGCAATAGCTGCTACATTATCCAAAATTTTAGGTTCATAAGTACTATTATAATCTGTAGGAAAAGCCAATTCTTTAGGAGTTTTGAATACGGCATTTTCCGGAACTACTAGAACAGGGCATTTTACTTGTGTAATTAAATCGGCCGTATTGCTACCAATAATTACTTCTTTAAAACCCGATGCTCCTTTAGTTCCCATAATAATTAAATCAATATTATTTTCTTCAATATTATTTTTAACAGCATCGATAAAAAAATTATATGCTGCAATTGTATAAAATTTATGTTTTTTACTAGTGTCAATTTTTTTAATTCTTTTTAAGAGTTTTTTCAACTCTTCCTTAGCTTTAGCCACTAGTTCTTTATCAAATCCTTCAACTGAAGATATTAAAGGTACATCACCACTAAAAAGATACGTTTGTAAAGAAACGTGCATTAAAAAAAAAATACATTCTGTGTTCTTGAAATACGCCAAACCGTATTTAATTGCATTCCAAGAATTATTAGAGAAATCGGTAGGAATCAATATATTTATCATCTTACATCAGTTTTTAATTACATTAAAACTATAACGTAATTATTTAGTGTGAAATGATATATATCAAAAAATGAGAAAACTATATTATAATTTAATTAACTTTTTTAAGTTTCTTCAAATCAAGAATTTCAATGTGATATCCCTTCACATTTATAAGTCCTTCTCTTTTAAAATCTGAAATGGTTCTAATAAAAGTTTCTGTTGCAATACCAGCAATACTTGCCAAATCACTTCGTGATATTTTAATGGTTTCTTCGGGTCTTTTTTTAATTTTTTCGATAAATTTTAAAATAGTATTTGCCGTTTTTTTACGAACCGAACTATACGCCATTTGAAGTAGTTGTTCTTTAAACTCTGTAACATTACCCGTTAGATAATCGATTAACTCGTGTGTTAATTCATGGTTTTTATCTAAAATTTCGTGTAAATCATTTTTTGAAAGCCGTTTTACCGCTGTTATTTCTATGGCTGTTGCAGATTCTTTATAAGGAATGTTTTGAGAAAAAGAAGTAAATCCAAAAAAGTCATTTTCTTTGTGTAATGCAGTAATCAATTCTTTTCCTTGCTCATCAATATTATATGTTTTTACAACGCCTTTATTAATTAAATATATATAATTCGAATTTCCTCCTTCAGTATAAATGGTTTCATTAGGTTTAAATAAAAATTCGTCTAAAGTTTCATTAAAATAATTTTTAAGTTGCTCTAAATTCTTTAGTTCTGATTTAACTTTTTCAATTTTCTCATTTTTACTAGTAGCTGTTTTCTTTTGATACCTTTCCTTCATTATTTCAATCTTAGTGAATCTACTTTCAATGGCAGTAAATAACTCCGATTCATCAAATGGTTTTGTAATATAATCATCAGCACCTAAGTTCATCCCCTTTCTTACGTCTTTATGTTCTGTTTTAGCTGAAAGAAATATAAAAGGAATATGCTTCGTGTTTTTATTTTTTAAAAGTAATTGTAATACACCATAACCGTTTAATTCTGGCATCATTATATCGCAAATAATTAAATCGGGTATGTGTTTTTTTGCTAATGACAATCCACTTCTACCATCAGCGGCACATAATACTTCATAATTAGCCAGTGCTAAAAGTTCAGCTGTGTTTTCTCTTACAACTTTGTTGTCTTCTATTAATAGTATTTTTTTCATGAGCAACGAATTATGCTTTAAAAATAACTACTCTTAAATTTCGCAAAAAATTAATTAAATCCACCATTTTTTATGCTAATTTTTTCAAAAAACTATTACAAATCTGATTATAATCATATCAAGGTTGAAATTTGAATATTAATTTTAATGTTAATTGTAAATACAAATTTAATGTTGACCTTTAAAAATTATAATATTGCAGACTGGTTCTCATTTTACAGAGTAGCTGCTGCCCCACTCTTAATACTTCTATTATTACTACATCAGCACCAAATTTTTACGTGGTTTTTATTAATTAGTTATTGTACCGATATGATTGATGGGTATTTGGCTAGAAAACTAAACATTACAAGCGATAGAGGATCGCAACTAGATTCTTTTGGAGATCAAATTACTTTTGTAATTGGTTTATTTGGGATTTGGGTTTTTAATTTTGAGTTTATAAAGGAAAACTATGTCTTAATTTTTATTGCCTTTATCCCATACATTATTCAAATGATTATTGCTTTTATAAAATATGGAAAAGCAACTGCATTTCACACTTACTTAGCAAAATCATCCGCAATAGTTCAAGGTGTTTTTATTCTTTCATTATTATTTTTTGGTCCAATTTATTGGTTATTTTATGTTATGATAATTCTAGGTTTATTAGAAACAATAGAAGAAATAACCTTAATTTTTATGTATAAAAATTGGGTTGCAGGAGTAAAAGGAATTTACTGGGCTTTAAGAGATAGGAGAAGAACTAAAATTAGTGCTTTAAAAAAATAATAACTAGTACCATGCGAAAAGTTTCATTTACAATAATTTTGTTTTTATGCTTGGCAATTTTAATTGTTGATGTTATTGCATTTTACTGGTTACAATCCATTACACAATTTATAAAAACCCCTTATATTCAAACTATTATAAATAGTTTATTTTGGGCTTTTACAATAGGACTTATTGGTGCAATAATTCTATTAAAAGTTCGACTTGGAACAATGAATCCATATCGGAAACAAGTATTCATATCATCGCTTTATGGGCTTTCAATTTCATCATTTATTCCAAAACTAATTTTTGTTTTTGTAATAAGCATTTTACATTTTACAAATTTTATTTTCTCTGAAGAAGAATCATTACTTGTTGTACCAATAGTTGGACTTTTATCGGGAATTCTTCCATTTTCAGTCATCATTTATGGAATATTTAGAACTTTATACAGATTTAAAATTCATCGCATAAAAATTGAATTAGAAAAACTTCCAAAAGGTTTTGAAAATTTAAAAATTGTTCATATTTCCGATCTGCATTTAGGAAGTTTTAGTTTTCGATATCATATTTTAGAAAGAGCCATAAAATTAATAAATCATCTCGAACCTGATTTTATTTTTTTTACAGGTGATTTGGTAAATAATTATGCTTGGGAATTAAAAGGTTGGGATGTTGTATTTAAAAAATTAAAAGCAACTATTGGAAAATATGCGGTTTTAGGAAATCACGATTATGGCGATTACAGCACCTGGAAAACTTTAAGAGCCAAACATTCTAATTTTGAACTGATTAAATATTTTTACAAAAAAATTGACTTTAAATTGTTATTAAATGAAGCTGAAATTATAGATATTGAGCAAAATAGACTGGCAATTATTGGAGTTGAAAACTGGGGAAATCCGCCATTTAAACAATATGGAGATTTAAATAAGGCTTTAAAAAATACAGATACAATTCCTTTTAAAATTTTGTTATCACATGACCCAAATCATTGGGGAGAAGAAGTGGTAAAAAACACGAACATTCTATTAACGCTGTCTGGTCATACGCACGGAATGCAGGCGGGAATAAATTATAAAACTAAAAACTGGAGTCCAATTCAATATAAATACAAACATTGGGGCGGCTTGTATAAAAAAGGAAAACAATTTTTACATGTAAATAGAGGTCTTGGATGGCTTGGTTTTCCTGGTAGATTGGGAATGCGCCCAGAAATAACGTTAATTAAATTTAAGCAGAAAACAACTTAGTTTTAAATTTATTTATTATTTTAAATAACCAACCTTTTTGTTAATTGCTGGAACCTCCCATTCAATCATTTTTTTTAAAAATTCATCCACTCTTTCAATAATAATTTTTTCGGTTATATTTTGTGGTTCATAAATTGCTAAATCTGTATCTACTTCAGTTTCCATTGCATTGTCTAACATAGGAAACAAAATAAAAACATTTACATTTCCACTGTATGTTTGTGAAAATACCAAAGCACCACCTTGAATAAATTGATACGTTGGAATTTGATTTGTTTTTTCAATTAAATCTTTTGGAAAAGAATTGAATGTAATATTTATAGCTTCATTGGTATTAATCCAACTTAACTCCTGAACACACCAACCAATATCATATTGGTTTACAATACTATTTAAAGTTGTAAGTATTTGGCTTCGTGTTTTTGTTTCCCAGATAATTTTCTTTTCTACAACCGTTTTAATTGATGCTTCATAATCTTTTATATGTTCCTCTAAATGCGCTATTTTCATAATTCTATTTTCTAGTTAACCTTTATTAGTCAATTCATTTCACTCCTTCTTTTTTTGTTCTTTTGCACGCTCTTTTTCTAATTTTTTAAAATATCTTCTTGTCAAAAAATTGTGTTTCAATGCTTCCAAATTTTCATTTAATTTAACACTACCAACGTTTATATTTTTTACTATTGTATCAATATTTTTAACAAGATTTGTGTCGTTTAAAATATGATTAAATGCTCCTTCCCCATTATTAATTTTCTGTATTACATTGTTCATATTCACAATAACAGAATCAATTTCATAACTAGATTTCTCTAAATTTGTTATCATTGTTTTTAATTGTAAAGACGCAATAGAATCGCTAAGCAAAACTGCTGCAAAACTTTGTTCATAGTTTACGGCCTTCATTATTTTATTAAATTCAATAAGCGAACTAGTGGCGCTACGACTTGCTATTTTTAAATTTGAACTCGTTTTTTTTAAATTATCAGCCATTTCACTGTCATTAATTAACATTCCCAAAGTCCCTTTACTAGTTTGAATTTCCGTAGTGATTTTTAACAAATCTGAAGTTAATAATGAAATGTTATCATTTGTAGTATTCAATGTTTCCAACATATCATTTGTTGAAATTTTACTGTATGATTGAATTGTATCTCCAGGAATTAAAGCTGTTGAGTTTTCTTTTCCTGGCGCAATATTTATAACCATACTTCCAACCAAACCGTCAGAACTAATACCAGCAATAATATTTTTTTTTAGGTGCTTTAAAAAGTTGTTTTCAATTACCATATCAACACAAATAGTAGTGTCATTAATCATCGTTATACTTTTTACTGTACCTACATTTATTCCTGAAAAACGTACATTATTTCCTAAAATTAATCCGTTAACATTGTTAAAAACAGCACTTATTTTAAAGTTTTTACTGAATAAATTTTGTCTATTTCCAATAAAATAAAGTGCAAAAATTAATAGCAACGTACTAATTATTACAAATATTCCAAGTTTCATTTTTTGTGAATTTGATTTTTCCATAGTTTCTTATTTAAAAAATGCTTGAATTTTTTTATCCTTAGCAGACGATAATTCTTTAAAAGTTCCTTCTGCGTAATTTACACCATCAATAAGCAATATCATTCTATTTGAAATTACTCGGGCACAATCAATATCATGTGTTATTATAAGTGATGATGTTTTGTATTTATTTTGAATTTCTTTCATTAATAAAATTATTTCCTTAGCCGTTATTGGATCCAAACCTGTTGTTGGTTCATCATAAATAATAATTTTAGGTTTTAAAATTAAAGCTCTAGCTAAGGCTACTCTTCTTTTCATACCTCCAGATAGTTCACTTGGCATTAAATTCATAGCTGTTTTTAGTCCAACACTCTCTAATGTTTCTAGCACTAAAGCATCTTTTTCACTAGCTGTTATAGTTAACCTTCTCAACGGAAATTTTAAGTTCTCTGCGACTGTCATGGAATCATACAAGGCACTTCCTTGAAATAAAAAACCTATTTCAGTTCGTAAACTATTGAGTTCTTGCTGTTTTAATTTAGTAATATCGTTTCCAGTAATTTCAATATATCCGCTATCAGGATTTATTAAACCAACCAAACATTTTATCATCACCGATTTTCCTGAACCAGATTTTCCCATAACCACTAAATTTTCTCCTTCATATAAATCCATCGAGAATCCGTTAAGGACATGATTATCTCCAAAACTTTTTTTAAGTTCTTTAATTTTTAAAACTGTCGTATTATTTACTGTTTCTTTCATAATTAAATTTCAAAGAATATATCGGAAATAAAAACCGCAATAAAATCGATAACAAACAATAACATGGAAGCGTAAACAACTGCTGAATTGGAGGCTTCACCAACACCTACAGTTCCTTTTTTACAGTTATAACCTTTAAAACATCCAACCAACCCAATTACAAATCCGAAAAAAAATGATTTTACAGTTGCAGGAATAATGTCAGAAAATTCGAGCGCGTTAAACACTCTGGTGAAATACAATAAGAAAGAAACATCGGCTTTTAAATTTTCGATTAAAGCCGATCCAATTAAGGCAATAAAATCGCCAAAAATAATAAGAATTGGGAGCATTAATGTTGCTGCCATTATCCTAGTTACCACCAAGTATTTAAACGGATTCGTTCCTGATACTTCCATAGCATCAATTTGTTCTGTTACGCGCATTGAACCTAACTCAGCTCCTATTCCTGAGCTTATTTTACCAGCACAAATAAGTGCAATAATTACAGGTCCAATTTCTCGTACAATTGAAATACTTACCATTGATGGCATCCAAGATTCTGCGCCAAATTCCATAAGCGTTGGTCTAGATTGTAAAGTAAATACCAATCCTAAAATAAAACCTGTTACACTCACCAAAAGCAAGGATCTATTTCCCATATTATAACATTGCCTTAGCAATTCTTTCCATTCAAATGGTTTTGTAAATAATTCTCTAAAAAATTGACCTGAAAAATTAGTTAATTCACCAATTTCTATTAAAAAATATTGAAGATTTTGTACTATTTTAGGTGAAATTGCCATACCGTGTAGTTTTCGTCAAAATTCACATAACTAATTTCTTGCATTTATTTTAGTTTCAAAATGATATATATCAATTATTCTACCTTATTTCTTTACTGAAAATGATATATATTATTTCAAAAATGTCTCCTTTAAAATAACTTAGTTAAAGAATCATAAAGAGATATAAGCTATGAAATTTTTAACAAAAAATATTCAGCAAAATGTATTGCTTTATATACTATTATTTGTTGTTTTTAATTGCGGTAAAACTGAAGTAAAAGATGAGATTCTAAAAACTGAAGTTGTAAAGGATTCAACAAAATATGTAATAGTTTCACACGATATTCAAATTAAAAATTACTTTCAATTTATAGATTCCATTGTTGAAAATAGTAACAATTTGGAAAATCTGAATTTAACTGAGCACTTATTAATACGAAGTAATCCTTGGATAATCGATTCTTTAGTAAACACCGATTACTATATTATGAAAGAAAAAGATTCTTTTATATACAACCAAAAAGAAATGATTGTATTAAAGAAAGGATCTAAAATTAAGATTCCAGATTCTCTTGCAATCGATAGTTTGCTGCAATCTTTTAATAGCACAAAAATAGAAGTAAATATTCCAGAATTTAAATTACGCATTTTTGAAGATAGTATTTGCTTATATGAATTTAGTGTAAGAGTTGGTAGAAATGAAAGAAAATATTTAAAAATGGGTGACAGAATTACTGATTTAAGAACCATAAGAGGCAATGGTACAATTGTTAGCCATGTTCGTAATCCTGACTATTACAATCCTGCAACTGGACGCAAATATTATGCTACTGTTAGAGATGATTTTAAAACTACTAAACTGCCTCAAATACCATATATTGAAACAGAAATTAATGGTGTAAGAAACGGACAAATGATTCACCCAACTACTAACCCTATAACCTTAGGAAAAGCGTATTCTAATGGCTGTATTGGTGTTTCTGAAGGAGATACTTGGATTATTTATTATTATGCTGAAATTGGCACAAGAATAAATATTAATTATGATTTAAATATTACAAATAATGACGGCGAGCCAATTATTTGCAATAATATTTACAATTATAAATTGAATGAATAAATTATGTGTGATTTGAAAACAAAATTATTTTAAAGGAATTATTTTCTCATTTTCTAATGATTTTACTATTTCAACAACACAATCTTTAATGGCTGAATTTATTCTTTGAGGATCAATAATATCATAAGAAGCAACCCATACAAGCGATTTTTCTGTATTTCGTGTTAAGTCATACAATAGTATTTCTATATGATAAACTTTGTATTCTTCATAAATTCTATTATTAAAATAAACACCTTGATAATTATAGTAATAAGGCTCAAACCGTCTTAAATTATAATCGTCTCTAAACATATCATTGCTATAAAAAACCATTTCGTCATACTCCTTAACTGTTGAAATAATAATTGCATCGAAATCTTCCTTTGATAAAGACACTATTTGAGCATCAATTTCAATTTCAGATTGTTTTAAATCGGTAAAAGATGGTTTAAATACTTCAAGACTTTCACTCGCATTAATACCTCTTTTTTCTAAAACAGAAGAAAGTTTTTCTTCGTATAATTTTCTTGCCGTTAAATCTGGTGTTATTCCTAATATTAAAACTTTACTTGGCTGGTAATTAACATACTCAGGATTTCTCCAACTGTCTGCAAATCTTGTAGTTGAACAACTCATTACTGATAAAATTAATAATATTTTTAGGATATTTTTCATTCGTAAATTATATAATTAATTTAAAATTTTTGTTGCTTTATTAAAGGCTAATAAAACAGTGCTAAACATATTTTTTTAGCCTTTAATGTTTATAAAATAGTTCCGTCATCATCTATAACTACCTTAATTCGTTTATCACCATTTTCTAATGTAATTTTGTATTTTTTAGTAATATTTCTAGAATCATAATACTGTACTAAATATAAATTCTTAGTTAAACTCCAATTTGGATATTGTTTAGCAACAGCTTCAATTACATTTCTAGGCATTTTTACATCTTTAAATCTTTCAGCTGTTCTTATAATATTTCCTTTGTTGTCATAGGTCGCTAAAATTTTTCCTTCAGGTATATAAAAAGAAACTATATAAGAACCAAACTCATCATGATAAAA
>Ga0209345_10004161_pt1 | contig 14177 bp, 15 predicted proteins | sample Cruoilmetagenom7_FD_187294 | JGI IMG/M metagenome (GOLD analysis project Ga0209345, IMG submission 187294) | Oil polluted marine microbial communities from Coal Oil Point, Santa Barbara, California, USA - Sample 7 (SPAdes) (version 2) | ecosystem: Environmental > Aquatic > Marine > Oil seeps ... | reverse complement strand
TCACCATTTAACTCGTTGTTTATCATCTCATGAGTCTTTACAAGTATTTGTTCTTCTTCATCTCTATAATCATCTAACTCTAACTCTTCATCATGTAAATCGATTGTTGCCATTACTTCTTGTCCTTAATTAATCTCACGTAAACCCTTGCAGGTGCCGGATATCCTTCAACAGTCTTTGAACTATCCTCTGGGTCTAAAAAGTCTTCTAGGGACTGACCCTCTATCCACTCTGTCTTTCTCTGCTCGTCTGCCTCGGTTACGGAAGTCTCTAAAACCTCAAACTCACTAAAACCAGCTCTTAAACACCAATTTTTCAAAGCGCCTATTGTCGGGACAAAGTATATATTTGGTATCTTAGAATACGAAGACTCAGGGCATAAACACATCTCGCCCTCACCTTCGATATAAAAGGTATCGAGTATCACTTCGCCCTGTTTATCCAAACCTTTAAAAAGCGACTTTAGCATCGCAACAGGGTCACTTCTATGATATAAAACACCTAGACAGAAGATAGTATCAAACTTCTCTTCATAAAACTCTAAATGCTCAACACCTAAAAGCTCGTAAACAATATCACTTTTTACAAAATGGTTTATAAAATCAAACTGCGTTTTATAAAGAGGTGATGGATCAAAACCTACTAAAGATTTTGGCTCGTCTTCCTGCATACGAAATAGATAATAACCATTATTACAACCTATATCGGCCACTCTCTTATCTTTTAAACTAAAATGACGTCGAAGAAGGTTATATTTTATATTACTACGCCATTCAGTGTCTATATAAGTTTCACCAACTTGAAAAGGACCCTTTCTCCATGGCATCATAAGTTTTGCAGTCTCTAGAATATTTTTCTCATCTAAGAAGCCGCTAATTTTCACAACATCACCAAGTTCTACATCACATGCTACATCTTCTAGTGTTTCTAAAGCCTGACGAAGTGGAAGTATATTTTTCCAAGTCATCCACTTCTGTCTTTCAATACGTAAATTTTCTAAGTTCATTTTATTCTTTATATATCTAAATTTTAATATAATTGTATCCAAATAACATATAATATCACTAGTGATATGGGCTTCCTGCCAAAGGAAACTAAACGTTAGTGTAGATGATGGAATTACTTCCATTGTCGTAATAATAGGATGAAGGTCTCTTTCATTTTATGTAATAAAATTAAGGATTATATATTGAGATTAGAGAAAAAAGCTACCCTTGTATCAACTACTACCGCCGCTGTTCTTGTTGTCATGAAAATGACGGTTGGTGTTCTAAGTGGTTCTATTGCTGTTTTAGCATCAGCAATTGATAGCTTTTTAGACCTTACAGTTTCACTTTTTAACTATTTTGCCCTGCATAGTGCAGAAAAAGACCCCGATGAGCAGTTTCACTATGGTCGTTCTAAAATAGAACCATTAGCAGCTGTAATAGAAGGTGTAGTAGTCTCTTTATCGGCACTTTTAATTCTTTATGAAGCGCTCGTAAAGATAGCCCATCCAAGAGAAATGGTACATATGACTGAAAGTATTGCAGTTATGATAGCTTCATTTATAATCACTGCGTTTCTTGTCGCATTTTTAAATCATGTAGCTAAAAAAACAAAAAATATGGTTATAAAAGCTGATGCACTTCATTATAAAACTGACCTTTTCTCAAATGGTGCAGTTTTAATGGCTCTTGTTCTTATCTCTTACACAGCAGAAGAGTTAATTGATCCAATACTCGGTATCGGTATCGCAATATATATGATTTACTCAGCTATTCCTATCATAAAAGAGGGAGTTTTAATGCTTCTTGATGCTGCCCTTCCTGAAGAAGATATAGAGCAAATTGAAGAAATTATAAAAAGTGAACCTGTAATTACAACATATCATTATCTACAAACAAGAGAATCTGGTTCTCATATCTTTATATCAGTTCATGCAGTATTTAATGTTAGTATATCTCTATATGATGCTCACCTTATAGCTGACAGGGTTGAGGCAAAAATTAAAGATCTGTTTGAAGACAAAAAGACCCATATTCTTATACATATGGATCCTTATGATGACTCAGAAATAAATGCGGAGGAAGAGGAGTGGTAGAGACTACTCTACTCTGACTCTTCTTTTCCACTCAACTTATCAGTCGTTTTTTTAACAAGGTCCGTTGGTAAATTAATAATCCCTCTCACTGTACCTGAGACGGCTCCACTAGCAGCATCTTTTGAGATTTTTTCAATATTTTTTGTAATCTTTTCTACTTTTTCCAATTGAAGAGGCACCTCTTTTCGTATCTCTTTTGATTCATCTAAAATTGGAGGGATACTCTTTCTTATCTCTTGAGACTCTTGTAAAACTGTCGGTATAGTTTTCCTAATTTCTTTAGACTCTTCTAGAACTTCTGCAACACTGTTTCGAGTCTCTTTAACTTCTTCTAAAACAGAGGGAATAGCATCTCTTGTTTTTTTCACTTCTTTTAAAATTACAGGTATATTTTTGTTGGTATTATCCACTTGCTCTAATATAGACGGTGTTAACTCTCGTACCTTCGCAATCTCTTTTATAGCTAGGTTGGCTGTTTCTAAAATTGAATTTATTTTAGTATCACTCTCTAGTTGTTCAATTGAAGTCATAACTTCGGGAATCGCTACTCTGAGTTTACTTAACTCAATTGTAAGTAGAATAATTGATGTCGCAAAGTATATGATAGCTGCAGAAAAAATCACTTGCAGTACAATTTTCATTTTTTCCAAGATATATCCTTTATATTAACCCTATTTTTTCTTTTTAACTTTTTTTGCTTTAAACTCTTTGGAGGCAATATTTTCTAAAAATACAGTTGCATAAGAGCCTTTTGGAAGCGTGAAAGAGACATTCATTATATCAAAGCCTCTTTTATAGTTGAATTCTAAATCTTTTGGAAATACTATTGCTGCACGTCGAAGACCCTTCTCATATAAAAAGTCATCATCATATTTAGCTTCTATCTCACCGGCAGCTCCACGTGACCGGTAAACTCCCCGCCCACAAAGAAGTCCAGTTGGCACTACCTTTTTATCTTCAAAGTCTTTTTGCTGTGGCTGTTTTGGAGTAAAAAGTTTTCCATCATTTGTGATGTAAAGGTCACCCTCTAACAACATAAACTTTCCACCATTTTGCTCACGACTCATGATAACTCTTTCAGCCAACCACTCATTAAAAAAGACACTCTGATAGATAGAGATTAAAAACTTTTTGAGTTTTGCATCTTCTATATGAATGTCTCCTGCTATCATCTCTTTTGCCTGTTTGATTGAATCTTCATCACGACCAAAACGCTGATATCCAAAATAATTTGGAAGTCCAAGCTTTTCAGACTTTCTTCCAAGCTTTTCAATCTGGCCAGCTTCTATCTGAGAGACTCCAAAAAGGTTAATACTAAATCTATTTCCAATCAAATCACCCATTCTTATAGAATGCGTATGTCTAGTAGATTTAAGTATTTTAATCTGAGGATGTTTAAACTTTTTCAACTCTTTTTCAAACTTAGATTCTATAGATATGTACTGCGTAGTAGTTGCATGTTTATCTTTAAGACCTGCATAACCAATCTTCTCTGCATTTATATTCAAGTAACTTGCAAACGCAGCTATCATATCCCAAGTAGTCATCTCAACTTTTTTTACATGAAGAATAGTATAGTTACCATTCCCCTTAAAATTGATTCCAATCTCATCAACGATAAAGTCATCTTGATTCTGCTCAAATTTAAAGTGTATCGGTTCTCTGTCTTCTAAGTATTCTCTGCTCATTCTCTCTCTTTTATAGTTGCAATAGCTTAAGCTCTTTAGAGGCTTTTGCTATATCTGTTTTTATCGCTTTTTTCAACTCTTCGATAGAGTCAAACTTTTCATTGTTTCTAATAAAAGAGACAAAACTTATTGCTGCGTTTGACTCACAAACAACTTTTCCATCAAGTATATGAGACTCAACTGCAAAGCTTCCATCAGTAGTAACACGATGCCCTACAAATGAGACAGATGGATGATAATGCTCTTCATTTTCTATACGAGTCAGTGTTGCGTAAACACCCTCTTTTGGAATTAAAAAGCCTGATGATTCTATATTTATAGTTGCTACTAACTCTTTTGCACCTATACCCTGCCCTGAAACTTTTTGTCCACGAATAGTATAGTTATGACCTAAAAAGCTGTTTGCACCTTTTATATCACCAATTTTAAGTTTTGCTCTAATCTTATGTGAGTGAATTGAGTCATCATTATGTGTTACTTCATCAACCACTACAACTTCTCCATCAAATAGAGTATTCAAGTCATTAAATGAGTACTTTCTATCTTTTCCAAAATGAAAATCGTAACCAACTACTATTTTTGAAAGCTTTGGAAATTTCTCTTTTAAAAAGCTTATAAAGCCCTCTCCGTCTAAGTGACGAATGGAGTCTAAATCTACATAGAGTATAGGATAATCTGAAAAGTTTTCACGCTCTTTTTTTGGAGTAAGGTTTGCATAACCCGTCTCAATAACAACTATAGTCCCATTTTCGCCTAGCTTTGAAAAGAGTTGTTGATGCCCTAAATGCATCCCATCAAAACCACCAATCGCTATTGCAGTGCTATTTTTCATAGTAGTAGCAGTATTCAAGATTACCCTCTTTTCCAGTTAACTTAGAAGGTGATTTTAACATCAACTTCCATCCTTTTAGCTTACAAGCATCCTCAAACCTAATCATTGCGTTTGATATCGCCTTTTTATCAAGAACAACACCATTGTTATCACGTTTAGCTTCACGTCCTACTTCAAACTGAGGTTTAAAAAGTAGGATTATATCTCTGCTTGCTAATCTATCCACATCATCAAGTATATTTAAAAGTGAGATAAACGCAACATCACTCACAACTAAGTCAAACTCTTTGTCACTCTTAAAATCTCGTATATCACAAGCTTCATATGAGTAAACGCGGCTGTCATTTTTCAAACTCTTATGTAGTTGGTCTCGCCCAACATCAACTGCACTTACTTCTGCTACTTCACGCTCTAAAAGAACTTGAGTAAAGCCTCCAGTTGAAGAACCTATATCTAATGCTACTCTCTTCTTTAAATCAAGCGTGAGTTCATTTAAAAATTCATCTAGTTTATGAGCTGAACGTGATACATAACTTTTATGCTCTTTGATTTTCACCTCATCGTTCTCATCAACTTTAAAAGAGCTCTTTTTGATTACTGCTGCGTTTACAGATACAAGTCCCTCCTTTATAATTGTCTGTGCTCTGTTTCGACTATCACACAAAGTATTTTCTACTAAATAGTTATCTAGTCTCATAAAATTTCTTCTTCATCTCTATTTTTAATAAACATCTCTTGTTTAGGAATCGGCATTTTAATCCCTGCCTCTTTAAGTGCTTTATATATTCCAATGGAAACTTCACTCTGGGCTACTATTAGATTTTTTGAAAGCCAAAAATAGAGCTTGAATTCTAAATAGTTTTCACCAAAGCCTTGAAAAGTTGCTAATGGCTCAGGGTCCTTTAATACATCAGGATGATTAACTGCGATACCTTTCATGATAGACAAAACCTCTTCCACATCACTGTCAAAATCCACTTTAAATATCACTATTTTACGTCTGTACTCATCTGAAAGTGTCCAGTTAGTTATCTCTTTAGCTATAAAGTCTGCGTTTGGTATGATTACCTCTGAACCATCAAATGTTTTGATAGTACTTGACCTTGCTCCAATACTTTGAACAGAGCCCATAGTTTTATCTACTTCAATTGTATCTCCTATTTGAACTGGTCTCTCAAAGACCATAATAATCCCCGAAACAAAGTTCGCAATAATATTACGAAGACCAAAACCGATACCTACACCAAGTGCACCAAAGACAAGAGTGAACTGTTCCGGTGTTACACCGAGTGAAGAGAGTGCAACAACAGCACCACTTATAACGATAATATAGTTCAAAGTAGTAGTAATTGCAGTTGGTATACCACGTGGCATACTGAATCTTGCAAAGACCTCAACGTTTAGTACAGTTATGACAACTTTAGCAATCACCCATGTTCCAAATATTATGAAAATAAAATCAACGATAGATGCAACTGAAATAGTTGTAGAAGAGATAGTCCATGAAAGAGCTAAAACTTCATCTTTAAAGCTAATCAAATAAGGATAAATAGAGAGTGCTTCAAAAACTATTTTTAGCCACCATAAGAACATGATGACTTTAACAGTAGAAATAGTTATATTTTCAATCTTTTTTGAGTACTTTTCTAACATATGTGATGCACTTGAGACTCTTCGTCTAAAGATAACTATGACATATCCGGTTAAAACTATATAGAGTGTGTAAAAAATCAGAGCTGAATAAATAGTCATAAAAATTCCACTATTTATTCTGTTTGAAAGAAGCACACCACCATAAATATTTGAAGCTATTGAGATGATTGATAAAAGAATGAAAAGTGTTAATATTTTATACGCAAAAGAGTTGATAAACTTGTTTATAAAACTATCTAGAACTTTACTTCTGATTAACGCAAATATATACGCAATCATTCCTAGGCTCAACACAATACTAAAGACCCTTCCTTCGACTTCATTACTAACTGTATTACTATGGAGTAACTCTAAAGAGTATAGTATTAAAAATCCATATAAATACTTTACACTCTCTCTATTTATTACTGTTTGAAGTATTCTAAAGAGTGGAAAGATTAACAGAAACAGTACAAACTGCATAACCGACCTAGATCTATCGGGAAATATTATGACAAGTGCTAAAGCTAAGAGAATCATAACTGTAACGACAGGTGTTTTAATAAAATAAAACTCTTTTTTATAACTAGACTCTTTTTTTACAAAAAGCTTTCTTCTCAAATAAAGATAGTTAAAATACAATACAAATACAAGAATTAAAAACACAGCACCCATAAAAATATAAATCTGATTCGTCTGTGTATGAAAATAGTTTTTTGACTCATTAAATCTCTCAACTATTGTGTTAGATAAACTTAAAATGTAGCCTGATATAGAGAATGACTCATCAGACAAAGACTCAAATAGGGGTAAAGAGTTTTGATGAAAGACCTGATTTGAAGCTATCACTTCATTTTTCTTAAGCTCACTAATCATATTTTCTATTTGTACAATATTTGTAGTCAATATATTTAAATCAGTTAAAGCAAGGTCATACTCTAACTTTGTAGATTTTTCTAACTCTTTTATATCTGCGTTTATAGAAACTATTTGCTCTTGTATGGCTTCAGGAGCATTTTTCTCAGCTGCGTTTGTCTCTGTCTCAGTCCATAGAGTAGTCTCTGTCTCTAGAAGTTTTCTGTTTTTATCATAGACTTCGATTCTGGACTTTATAACTTGATTCCACGCAGTTAAACTTGACAGATAGATGGAGAATTCACTCTGAAGTTGTTGTAGCTTTCTAATATTTAAAATCTCTAAAGTTTTATGCTGAGGGTCATTTAACATTGTCTCTATTGAAGCAACATATTCAGGTATAGAGTCATGTATTTCTATCTGCTCTTTTGTTTTAGCAGTAGCTTCTTTTATACTTTTTAAGTTTTGAGTTGTTTTGACCGAGTACTCAGAGATATCACTAACTTCTATAAACGGTTTACTCTCAATCTTCTCTGAAACCTGCTCTTCTAGCTTAGGACTCTCACTCTCTTGCTTTGCAAGTAGAGGATTTATGAGTAAGAGACTCAACAGAAGAAGAACTATGTTATATTTTTTCATCATACCTACCTATTCTAATTTATTTAAAAGTATTAATCACAATAATCATTCTCTTGCTCTTCATACTCATCTTCCTCTTCTAAAGGCTCTTCATTCGTATAATCATACTCTTCAACTACTTCGTTTTCTAGATTTTCATTCTCTTGACACTTCATCATAATATTTCCTTCATTTCATCTTCACTCAAACACTCTACTCCAAGACTCATAGCTTTATCATATTTACTACCGGCATCTTCACCATAAATTAAAAAATCAGTTTTTTTACTTACACTTCCTGAGACTTTAGCACCAAGATTTTCAAGCATCTCTTTAATAACTCCACGTGACTCACTCATAGTTCCTGTAAGTACCGCAGTTTTTCCTTTAAAAGGATTTTCATGAGCTTCCTCACGTTGAACTGGTTCAAGTGGTTCTAGGATATCTTGAAGTTTAGCAATAGTCTCACTGTTTACTCTCACAAACTCTAAAACAGACTCTGCCATCTCTTCGCCTATTCCATCACAGGCTACTATCTCTTCTTTAGTTGCGTTTACAAAACCAAATCCGAAACTATCTGCTAAGGTTTTAGATGCAACTTCACCAATATGCTCAATCCCAAGAGAGTTTATAAAACGCCAATAGTCACTCCCTTTAGCCTTTTGCAGAGAATCAAGTAGGTTTTGAGATTTTTTCTCTTTAAAACCCTCAAGTGCAAGTAGTTTGTCTAGTGTTAAATCAAACAGATCAACTACACTTTTTATAAGTCCAGAAGTAAAGAGAGCTTCGACTATTTTAATACCAAGACCATCTATGTTAAGACAAGGTTTTGAAGCAAAATACATGATTGAGTTTACAACCCTCGCTTCACACTCTAGATTTTGACACTTTAAAAGCACACCCTCATCCAAAAGCTCACTATCACAAACAGGACAAGCTGTTGGTCTAATAACCTCAACCTCACTTCCATCACGCTCAGTAGTTAAAACTTTGATGATTTTAGGAATAACATCACCACTCCTAAGAATAATCACTTTGTCATTCAGACGTATATCTTTTCTATCTATCTCATCAAAATTATGAAGTGTTGCTCTCTCAACCACAACTCCATCAATATCCGTAGGCTCGACAATTGCAACAGGAGTTACAGCACCAGTTCTCCCGACTTGAAGAACTATATCTTTAACAGTTGTTATCTTCTCAACTGCCGGAAACTTATAAGCAACTGCAAAACGCGGTACCTTTACTGTATGTCCCATATCAATCTGAGAAGCTATCTCATTCACTTTTATAACCATTCCATCAAGCATCATGGAGTAACCATCTCTGTCATGAACCATCTGTTTATATATAGAGTCTATCTCATGAGCATCTTTACACACTGCTTTTTCAGGCGGTTTTCTAAAGCCTAAAGAGTAGATATACTCCATCTTTTCACTTAGTAGTTTATGCTCTAACTCATTCTCACCAACACCATAGGGTAAAAATACCAAGTTTCTTGAAGCTGTAACAGATGAGTCAAGTTGTCTAAGACTTCCAGCGGCTGCGTTTCGAGGATTTGCAAAAACCGCTTCATCTTTTTTAAAACGAGCTGCATTTATCTTCTCAAATTCATCTTTAAAGATTACAACCTCACCACGAATCTCAATTCTCTCTTTATGTTCTATAGTAAGAGGAATCGATTTTATAGTCTTCACATTTTGAGTAATAAGTTCACCAGTAGTTCCATCACCACGAGTGATACCTTGTGCTAAAACGCCATCTTCATAGACAAGATTTAGACTAGCACCATCAAATTTTGGCTCACAATAAAATGAGATGTTTTTATCTAGCTTATATGTTTTTGTCAGCCATTTTTCTAATCCAGCACTATCAAAGATATCTTCCAAAGACCACATACGTGAGAGGTGGTTTGCTTTTGTAAATCCATCGGAAACCATATCTCCAACTCTTTGAGTTGGTGAATTCTCTAGCAAATCATTAGGGTTTGACTCTTCATAATCTACAACTTCATGATAGAGCTTATCATACCCCTCATCAGTCATAACAGGGTCATCTAAAACATAATAATGACGTGCCCAAAGATTCAGCTTTTCTACTGCGTTTATATACTCATTTTTATTCATAATGTGATTTTATCTTAAACTTGCTAAAATAATAAAAAACTATAGAGAAACAGATATGATAATGGCAAGTTCAAGAGAAGCTCAAGAGGCTTACATACTAGTAAGAAGTTTACAAAAAAGGTTTGCAGATAAATTAGATGCACTTAGCAAAGAGCTTGGTGAAGATAAGAAGTTTGAAGAAGTAGCTTGGCTTCGAGATGAGGGAACTCATGGCGGAGGAAGTAGGTTTGAAGCTCGAGATAAGAAGCTCTTTAATACAGGGAGTGTCAATGTATCACAAGTTCATTATGATGATATGCCAGAAAAAAACCTTAAAAGTGCAACAGCAATTTCAACTATTATCCATCCGAAAAATCCAAATGTTCCCTCTATTCATATACATATCAGTCTCACTGAATTAAGAAACGCAGATTCATATTGGCGTGTTATGGCTGATTTAAATCCAAGTGTAGTTTACGAGGATGACAGAGTGGAATTTGACACTGCTTTAAGAGACTTATCAAATGAGAGATACGAAGAAGGGTCGGCACAAGGAGATAAGTACTTCAATGTTCCAGCCCTCAAAAGAACAAGGGGGGTTTCACACTTCTATCTTGAAAACTATAAAACAGATGACAAAAAAGCTGACGCTGCGTTTGCACAAACTTTTGGAGAGGGTGTAATTGACAGCTATGTAGATATCATCAAAAATGCCATCCAAACAAGAACTGATATAAGCCTAGAGAACATCAAAACGCAACTTGACTATCACACCCTCTACCTCTTTCAAGTCTTGACACTAGACCGCGGTACTACATCAGGACTTCTAATCCATAATCAAAATGATGTAGGTATCATGGGTTCTCTCCCATCACATATAAATAAAAAGCTTTTAATATCTTGGGAACCATCAGTACAACAGCCTCAAGATGAACTTGTTCAAAATATTGCCAATGTTATTAATGATAATGGAAATGTGGACACTAAAACTAAAGAAAATTTGGCTCAAGTAGTTAGAGAACATTATAAAAAGCATAAAGAGGCTTTAAGTATGCAGGCGAGTGGAAATACAATTCCAAGCACAGTGCATAATCATCAAAAATAGGCTTAACACTTTGCTAACAAATAGTCACTATAATACATGAAACACTAAGGAGATTTAAAATGAAAAAAGTATTATTAGCGTTATTATTGGTAGCAAGTGCAAGTTTTGCGGCGGACAGTGTTGCAGATCATGAGGCAAAAATGCAACAGATGCAAGAGCGTACACAAACTAGAGTTAAGGACGGTTCTGGTCAGCAAATACGAAATCAAAATCAATACCAAAACCGTTCAGGAGAAGTAGGTAATTCCGATTCAGGCTCTAAGAAAATGTACAAAGGTTCTAAAGGTCAAGGCGGTGGTGGAAATACTGGTGGCGGTAGAGGTGGTAAAGGACGCTAAGGCTCCTTTATACCTTAGTATATAACCAGTTTCTCTGCTTATAGATTTTCATGTATATTAAACCTTTAAGGAGTGTTTCAATATTCATGATTATAAAAATAGCGATAATCCCAAATCCCATTTTATAAGCTATATATGATGGTATTACTCTAAATAACCACAAAGAAGCAACATTTACTTTTAGTGTTGTTTTTGTGGCTCCTGCACCGCGAAGAGCGCCTGAATATACAAACATAATTGCAAGTGGTATTTGTGCAAGTCCCACTAAGATGAGATACTTTGAAGCAACAGCGATGGTAAGTGCATCTTTTGTAAAAAAACCAACTAAAAACTCTGGAAAGAGAATCAATATAACTCCGACACTTCCCATAAATATATAAGCTACTCTTCCGCTTATCACACCCATATTATAAGCTTTGTCATGAGAGTTTGCACCGATATTTTGTCCAACTAATGCCATTGCAGCGATAGCAAAACCAAAGCCCGGCATAAACGCGATCCCTTCTATACGAAGACCTACCTGATAACCGGCAAGTTCTGCCGTTCCATAAGCTGTAATAATTGAGACAAAAACTAAAAATGACATGCTTGATATACCACGGTCTAATGCAGCACTCCATCCAATATTCCATACTCTTTTTAAATCTTTTAGCCTGATAATTGGTAAAAAATCAAGTTTTGAGTTCATCTTTTTTATAAGTATATAGTAAGCTACAACATTAAAAATATAAGCAATTACTGTAGCATAGGCTGCACCCTCTATGCCCATAGCTTCAAAGCCAAAATGACCAAAAATCAGTACATAGTTTAAAAAAGCATTTATTGCGGCTGAAACAAGTTTGATATACAGAGAACTTTTTGTATCTCCTGCAGCAGAGAGAGCATTGTAAAGGAGGTTATCAATAAAGATAACTACAATACCAAGGCAAAGAATCTTAAAGTACATCGAACCCTGCTCTACAACATCAGCCTCGGCACCCATGAGTTCATAAATGGTAGCACTTCCAAAATATCCGCCAATAGTTACAAACACAGATAGAATTATTGCAAATATAGTTAAGGCATACAAAAGTGCTGAAGCTCTGCGTTTACGACCTTGTCCGATAAAACGTGAGATTAGTGCATTTCCACCTACGACGTAAAGAGTCATCAGTACATTTATAATCATCATAAACTGCATACTCATACCAACAGCAGCTAGTGCTGAAATGCTAATCATCCCAACCATAAGCATATCAATAAGAACTTGGAGTATATCTACTAAGTGTTTAAGTGCAGCAGGAATTGCAAGAGAGAAAACCTTTTTAGTATCCTTTGAAATTAGAAAAATTTAGCTACCTCTTGCATCTCAGCGAGCAACTCATTTTTTGTCTCAAAAATAAGTGTCGTTCTATCTTTTACATCCTCATTGAGCGGAGTAAAATCAAACACTAGTATATAATGAACAATTTTCACCTTGTCACCATAGAGTTCTTCCCACTCCAGAGACATCTCAGCTTGTTCACCCTGCATATCCACAACTACTGCAGGATAAAGTCTAGTTAATTTGTCTAAGTCTAACGAGCCCTCTTTTGATTTATAAATCATTCTATTCCTTTATTGTAATCGGATTCTATCTTATATTTACAGTATAATTACTTATAGCTCATCAAATATAAACCAAGGGGTATGTTATGAATATTAGAAAACTACATGTTAGAGCTGGAGTCATTTTAGCTCCATTTTTTATACTTATTTCACTAAGCGGTATCACTTTACTCTTTAGAAAGACAGAGTTATACTCTAAAGATGTAAAATCATTTTTAGTAAGTTTTCATACCTCAGAAATTATAGCTCCATTTATTGGAATGGTTTTCGGTTTTGGTCTTCTTTTTATGAGTATTACAGGTCTCTATCTCTATTTTCAAATGAAAAAACGACAAAAATCAAATAAGTTAAAGTAGTATTAAATTTTCTCTTTTTTATGATTTAAATCTTTATTCATCTCGCCATTTCTCATTTTAAGATAAGCCAAGAAGCCTAGTGTTGTTCCTATAATTATAAAAAATGCACCAATATAATCATCTCTGACATATGCCATTATCATCCAACACAAATCCGCAAAAAGATAGACTATTACCGCTTGGTATATCTTTCCTTTGTAGGTTAAATATGCCCCAATATTTAAAAGTATTCCACCAATTATTGCAAATGTCATTATTCAATCTCACTTATATTTTGTGTTTTGAGTATCCATGCAAAGTAAATCGCACCCAAGATAAAGCCTATACCAATTAAAACGGCTATCAACTCTAAAGAGTAATCAATCTTTGCTAAAAAGCCTATCATATAGGAGGTAAACGCAGCGGAACTCAAAAATAGCATATCGTTATAAGCCACTATCCTACCATAATACTTCTCTTGTATGTTTTTTTGGAGGAGTGTATATGTATATGACCACAGAGTTGTTGTAAAAAAGCCCACAACTACACTAGCCACTAATGAAAGGTAAAAGTTTTCCATCCAATAGGCCCAGAGCCAAACAGCTAAACCTTGAAAGATAAAAACATATATCAGTCTTTTGTTATTTACCCAATCAGATATGAGGATGGGACCTATAACTAAACCAAGGGCACGTGAGGCATGAAGTAGTCCTAATGCAAGAGATGTAGCTATGATAGTCGCGTAGTACTGATTTACCATTAATGCCACTAAAGCATCAAATGCAGTCAGACCTACAAATGCGTGAATCAGCATAAGATGAATAGCACTTCGTGAACTCTTTAGATAAGTAAATGTATCCTTCATCATAGCAAAGAGATTCTCTTCTGAATGGATTATATCAACTTCTATTTCTAATCTATAAAGCAAGATAAATGCTCCACAAAACATTAAAGCATCTAAGATAAACGCAGCTTTTACTCCTAGCCAATATACAATGAA
>Ga0209345_10004159_pt1 | contig 14178 bp, 14 predicted proteins | sample Cruoilmetagenom7_FD_187294 | JGI IMG/M metagenome (GOLD analysis project Ga0209345, IMG submission 187294) | Oil polluted marine microbial communities from Coal Oil Point, Santa Barbara, California, USA - Sample 7 (SPAdes) (version 2) | ecosystem: Environmental > Aquatic > Marine > Oil seeps ... | reverse complement strand
CGTTCTGCAAACGAAGCCAGTAACCTTCGCTCGTGCCGAAAATCTTTGCTAGACGTAAGTCAGTATCTGCCGTAATCGCTCGGCGGCCCAAGGTGATTTCACCAATGCGGGTCGCTGGGACGCACATCTGCTTGGCCAGCGCATTTTTACTCAGCGCCATTGGCTGCATGAAATCTTCGTACAAAATTTCACCGGGATGGATATTAGGAAGTTTGGCCATTTTGTCACCTCCCTTTATGAGTGATCGTGTCTACTTCAATGCTACGCACCTTTCAGCATTCGATCCAACTGCCGATAGCCAATCGCTTCAATAAGGTGCGGCTGGGTGGGCTTGGGTTCGCCCTGAAGGTCGGCCAGGGTCAGGGCTACGCGCAGTACGCGGTGGTAGGCGCGGGCGGAGAGCTTGAGCTTTTCCAGCACACCCGCCAGCCAAGCGCGCTCTTCATCGTTAAGCGCGCAGGCGGCCTCCAGGGCCTTGCCGCTGAGCTGGCTGTTTAGCGCGCCACGGGCCATTTGACGTTCTCGGGCTGCCATCACCCGCTCGCGCACGGCTTCTGACGACTCGCCTTGGGTTTGCGCGGTGAGCTGCTCTGGCGGCAGCGCGGGCACTTCCACTTGCAGATCGATACGGTCTAGCAGTGGCCCGGAAAGCCGTGCTTGATAACGCTGGATTTGGCTGGCGGTACACTGGCAGCGTTGGCGCGGGTCGCCTAAGTGGCCGCAGGGGCAGGGATTCATTGCGGCTACTAACTGAAATTGAGCAGGGTAGCGACGTTCATGACTGGCGCGGGCTAAATGGATCTCTCCTGTTTCTAGCGGCTGGCGCAAAACCTCTAGCACATGGCGGGAGAACTCCGGCAGTTCATCCAAAAACAGCACACCATGGTGAGCGAGAGAGATTTCACCGGGTTTGGGTTTTGAGCCGCTGTCATTTTCAGCAATTAATGCGACCCTCAGCGCGTATTATCGGGCTATTATGGTAGTCTGTGCAGGATTGAATGCGACAGAATTGATAGTAATTGCTGCGACAGGTCATGTTTTATTCAATATTTGGTGCGACTGCCCATGCCATTGCCTACATCCGTTCGTAAAATTGGCCCTACCCGACGAAGTGTGTCTGGCTACTATGCCTTTCGCGGGGAGGAGTCTATTGCGTTCGAGTCGACGCTCGAACGTGATTTCCTCATCAAGGCTGACTTTGATGTGAGCGTCCTTGGTGTGATTTCCCAGCCGTGCGAGATCCCGTTTCATCATCCAGTGACCGGTAGGCGTTACACCTACACGCCGGATTATTTGGTTTATTACCGTCTCGGTAACCGTCATTACAAGGACTACCCGAAACCTCTCCTGGTGGAGGTCAAACCACGGGAAAAGTGGCAAGAACATTGGCGTGAATGGTCGCCTAAATGGAAGGCGGCTATGCGGCATGCCAACAATGAGGGCTGGGCGTTTCGCATTCATGATGAAAGCCGCATTCGTGATAAGACCTTGGACAACATTACCTTCCTAGCGCGCTACAAGCGGATGGTGTTTCCCTCTGTCGAAAGCCAGGCAGTGCTCAATACGGTGAGGGAGATGGGGGTGGCGACCTTGGATTACCTGCTTTCTCGGCACTTCATGGGCGATATTTACCGGGCAGAGGGGATTGCGCATTTATGGCATCTGCTGGCGACCCGGCAGCTAGATTGCGATATGGCTCAATCCTTCAGTCCTCTATCGGAGGTATGGGTACCCGATCATGAATAATCATCGTGGCAGCGCAACTGAACCCAATAACGGCGTCGCCCAAACACGCCAACACTTGCAGATCATGGTGGGTGAGCAGGTTCAGAAAGATGGCACCGTTTACCGAATTTCCCAGGTGCTCGATTTTGAGACGGTCATTGGCATTGCCGTTGAGTCCGGGCGTAGTTGCCCGCTTCGCATCAAAGAACTAGCGCCTCTCAATAGCGGGTCTGTACCCCCTGAGCAGGATATGTCCGAGATTGGGGATGCCGATTGGCGGGAGGCCGAGCATCGCTTTTCCATCATTAAGCCCTTGGTGGATCGCCATACGGTGGGGAGGGATGCAGCGGAGGAGCGTGCTAAACAAACGGGGGTTGATACGGCTACGATCTACCGTTGGTTGAAGCGGTATAAAGCGACGGGCTCGGTGCTCGCATTGATTCCTCAAAAGCCAGGGTGGAAAAAGGGGAAGTCGCGCATACCCGCGCATGCCGAGGCGGTGATTCAGGAAGTCATCAAAGAGGTGTATTTGACGTTGCAGCGTCCGTCCGCACAAAAAGCGGTACAGGAAGTCATGCGGCGCTGCCATGAGCGGCGCATCGACCCGCCGAGCCCTGGTACTGTTCGTTCTCGTCTGCGCGACATCCCAGAGCGCGACCGATTGCGTGGGCATGGCTTTAGAGAAAAAGCGATTAATAAGTTTCAGCCGGCTGCCGGGAAGTTTCCCAATGCGGATTATCCATTAGCCGTCATGCAGATTGACCATACGCCTGCCGATATTATTTTGGTCGATGACGTGTATCGCAAACCGATTGGTCGACCATGGATCACGTTGGCCATGGACGTGTGTACCCGCGTGGTCACGGGGTATTACTTATCGTTTGACCCGCCCTCTGAAACATCCGTAGGCATGTGTGTGGCGCACTCCATGCTTCCTAAAGATGAGTGGCTGCTACTGCATAACGTGGAGGCTGAGTGGCCGGTATGGGGCACACCCGCCACGATTCATGTCGATAACGGCCCAGATTTTCGCTCAGAGTCGTTTCGGCGCTCATGCCTAGCCTATGGGATCAATCTTGAGTTTCGGCCTGTTAAGCAGCCTCGTTATGGTGGTCATATTGAGCGGGTACTGGGCTCTCTTCTCAAGGAAATCCATAACCTGCCTGGGACGACCTTCTCCTCCATTAAAGAGAAAGAGGGGTACGATCCAGAGAAGCACGCGGCCATGACGAAAAGCGAGTTTGAAGAGTGGCTGGTGACGTTGATTTGCAAGGTTTACCACCAGCGGCTTCATTCTGGAATTGGCATGTCCCCGATGAAGAAGTGGGAAATCGGTGTGTTTGGCAATGCCGACGTGCAGGGGGTGGGATTAGCACCAAGGCCTGCTGACAGGCTCTCTGTATTGCTTGATTTTTTGCCCAGCTTTCAGCGCACAATCCAGACCTTTGGTGTGACCATCGATGGCATGAACTATTACGATGAGGCGCTAAGGCCGTGGATCAATGCCAAAGATCCAGATACGCCAAGTAAGAAACGAACCTTTGTTTTTCGGCGTGATCCTCGCGACATTAGCGTCATTTGGTTCAAAGACCCTGAGCTTGGGCAGTATTTTCGCGTTCCGTTTGCCAACCTTGCCCTCCCCTCGATGAGTGTGTGGGAGTATGCCCAAGCTAAGGCACGCCTTCGCCAGGAAGGCAGGAACTCGGTGAATGAGTCTGAAATTCTACGCGCTATTAGTGAGCTGCGAACCCATGTGGAGGAGTCGCAAGCGCGTACCAAGCGAAGTCGCCGCCAGGCGCAACGACGTAAAGAGCATGAGAAAAAGGTGACGCCGGCAGATCCTCTTTTAAATGCACCCTCAACCGCGGCCCCTCAAGAGTCACCCGCTCAGGGGGACGGTCTTTTAACGGGTGATATCGATGTGAACTGGGACATAGCATGAGCACACACCTTCATCCTGATCTTCGTCATGTCTTGGGGCTGTCCGCTAAAGAGCGAATGGAGTTTATGGATCAACCGCGATGGTTGGGGTATCCATTGGCCAATCGCGTCATTGAGGTCATGCGTGGGCTGATGGAGAAGCCTAGTCGCCCTCGTATGCCCAATCTTTTGATCGTGGGTGACTCCAACAACGGAAAGACAACCATCGTTCAACGGTTTCGTAAACAGTACGGTGAGGGCTACGTGAATGAAGACGTAGAACCAGTGAAGCCAGTTATTGTCACCCAAGCCCCACCGAGTGCCGATGAGAAAAGTCTGTATATCGCAGTGCTAGAGAGCTTTTGGGCTCCCTACCGACCTACTGACCCGGTTCCCAAGCTGCGCTACCAGGTGATTCATCAACTGCGTGCTTGCCATACGCGCCTGCTGATCATTGATGAGTTTCACTCATTGCTAACCGGTGGTGCCGTCAAACAGCGAGAAACGATGAATGCCATTAAGCTCCTGTGCAATGAGTTAATGATTCCCATCGTTGGCGTGGGCACGCAGGATGCCGTGCGGGTGCTGCATTCAGACCCGCAGCATGCGAGTCGCTTTGATGTGGTCGCGTTACCCAAGTGGGAGCTCAATCAGGAGTTTCAGAAGCTGCTCGCTGGCTTTGAGAAGATCCTGCCGCTCAAACACCCCTCCCAGTTACATGAGCCACAATTGGCTACCCAGCTTCACGCGATCTCTGGCGGCAATTTTGGTGACCTTCACCGGCTGCTGATTGAGTGTGCCAATGCCGCTATTCTGTCCGGGGCTGAGCGTATCGATGAGAAAATTATCCAGAGTAAATCGTGGGTGCGACCAACCCGTGGCATTAGGGAAGTGATGCTGTAATGCCCTGGGCGCTGAGTGTGCCCCTGTTGCCTGAGGAGTCCCTTTCCTCATGGTTCGTTCGGGCGGCGTTGAGGCAGGGATGTGATCCTTTGTCGCTCACCGGGGCTATTTGGCCAACATGGCGTATATGGACGAGGGATATTGACAGGGAAATTCCCTTCGTAAGAATGCGCCCATTAGTCAATGCCTCGGGGATCTCTTCTGCTGAGTTTCAGAAGGCGGGGATGCGGGACGATTGTGAGAAAGTGGTCGGTTACTCATTACCGGAAACGCGGACTTGGCCCTGGTTGTTAGCACTCGGCAGCCGAAATCGAACCCGCCATGGAGGACAACAGGTATGCACGTTGTGCTTGGCAGAGGACTCAACCCCCTACTTGCGCCGACAATGGCGATTCGCTTGGCACACTGGGTGCCGCTTTCATGGGGTGCAGCTGATAGATGAGTGCCCAGCATGTAAGGCCCCGATAGAGCCCCATCGCCTGTCAGCGGAAGATCAACATTTAGCTCAGTGCAGCCGGTGTCATGACGATTTTAGAAAGGCGGTGCACACGTCGCATTTACCTGAAGCGTTCAGTTTCCAAGTGATGGCGGATCGTGTTTTAAAAACGGATAACGTGACGTTTAGGCAGGCCTCTATCGCACCCGCCGATTGGTTTTCTATGGTGACCTTCTTTCTTGGCGTTGTACGGCGTGCAAGTCGGCGGCCTTCGTCACCCCTCGGCGATGCGCTTCTGTCATTGGGCGTTTCGGTTACGGATAGCCGGATGCCTTTGTCTGGGTTAGCGTTTGAGCTGTTGCCTGTCAGCGAGCGTCGTGCTTTATTAGCGCGGGTTGAGCGGTTAGTGAGCATAGGCGTTGAGGAAACGTTCAATGCGTTGGTCGCGTTCAATGTGAAAACGAGCGCGCTTCATGATCCCCGAAAGTCACCCCCCGTTGTGCTGTTGCCAATGTTGTCACGATTATCTCATCACCCTCATGGGCCACATCGCCGCCGCGTTCAACCGGATCATCGCCCTACGTCGGAACGTGCTGTTAGAGCCTCTTGGGCGCGTTTAAAACGCAGAATGAAAGCGGAGCCAACCTTTTGAATCAACACCAAACGGTCGGCTGCGATGAGTGTGGCCGGGAAGTCTCCAAGTTGTGGCGACGCCACAAGGGGCATGGTTACTGCTCAACCTGCTATGCCCGGGTGTTTAAGCGACGGATGTGCCCACGATGCGGTGAGTTAGCCCGCCTGCCGAAGAATGACCCAGAAGCCGTCTGTCGCCAGTGTGATGTCGACAAGCCGTGCGCAAGATGTGGAAAAGCCAGCTCAGACTACAACATCGGCAAGGTTACTCCATACGGCCCTGTCTGCAACGCATGTGCTCCCTATTTTCGAGAGCCGGAACCCTGCGAGGCGTGTGGGAGGCCGTCTCAACGTCTTACCCGGGTGACTCGCATGGGTCATGATCATCGCTTATGTCCAAGCTGTGCGACTGCAGACCACGGTACCTGCTCTGCGTGTCGTCGACATCGTTTATTGGTGGTGGTACCCAACGGGGATGCGTTGTGCAAAGCCTGTTATGAGCAAGGTGAGGTTGCCTGCCCATCGTGTGGCCATCCTATGCCATCGGGTCGAGGCGATGCTTGTGAGCCTTGCTACTGGACGCGGACATGTCGTAAGCGGATCACCATTGGCCAAGCTGGTATCAGTGCCAAAGCGTTAAGTGAGGCATTTGGGGAGTTTGGTGAATGGTTGATTCGCACCACGGGGCCGCATAAGGCTGCCCTCAAGATCAACCATTTCTTATCGTTCTTCCTGGAGCTCGACCAGGCATGGTCACGCATACCAAGCTATACGGAACTGCTCCATCACTTTGGGGCTGAGGGGTTGCGGCGTGTGAGGCTCCCTATGCGCTGGTTGCATGAAGAGAAAGGGGTTGAGCCGGATCATCAGGCCAAGCGCATCAGCTCGGAGAAACGGCGTATTCAGGCGTGCCTCAGTTCCATGCCGTCCGCTTCGTTATCAGAAGGCGTGCTGCAAACCTATTGGCAGCAATTGGAAGCACGTATTGAGGCGGGCAGAACGTCGCATACGTCCGCACGCTTTGCACTAAGCGCAGCAGCCGCATTGTTACTCAATACTGACCGAGAGGGACAGCGGCTACCTAACCAGGGCGATGTGGACAGTTACTTGAGTGCGGTGCCCGGACAAGCAGCCTCGGTGACGGGGTTTACCAATTTCTTAAATCGCCAACATGCCACCACACTGACCCCTAGGGTGGATGAGAAACGGGCAAGAAAACGGCGAAAAGAAAAGTTGGCTCGCACCATGATGCAAATGGCTAAGTCCGCTGATCAAGGGGAGGAGTGGAAGGAGCGGTGGGTCGTCACTGCCATGGAATACTTTCATGACAAGAAAGTATCTAAAAAAGCACTCCGTCAACAGACCATAGAACATTCAGGAGACGGGGTACGGGTTAGCATGAAGGGTGTGAGCTACTGGCTGCCTATTGCATAAGGGCTCAGATGCCTTATTGATACGTTAACAAGCACCAAAGCACACATAAGTGTAAACCCTGTTGTTTGTCGTTAGATGCGTTATGGGTGTACCGCCCCGGCCTATTGGCCGGGGCGGTTCAGGTGAGATATCAAAGCATTTGCTTCAGTTCCCCATAGTCCCCCCCAACACGCAAGACGATGGTCACGTCGTTGTCATTGCGGTTACGGAAGAACCAGCCGTGATTGCCAGTGAAAGCAGCTTCAAGCTCACCTTCATCTTCGGGCACACCACGGCCTTTCTCGTAGCTAATGGAGTTCCCATTGCCATCACCGTGCGTGTCAAAGTTGACGGGGCCACCTTCGGATACCCAGGCAAAGGTAGCCACCGCCCCTTCTTGCATGGTGAGTTTGTACTCCGTGCCTTCCCCTGGCGTCAGAGTAAAGCTTACTTCATCACTCCATGGAGATGCTTCTTCCGCTTGCGCCGTCTGGGAAGTGGCTTCCTCAGTCGCTAATGCCTCCGCCAGAGCCACGCTGGCGTCGGTCATCACCCTTTCAGGCTCAGTGGGTGAAGGTGCGACTGGATCACTCGCTGAGGCTGAATTGGCTGTTTGGGGAGCCATCTCTGCATCCGAAGTGGAAGTTTGCGCATCAGCATTGCTTGTTGCCTCAGGCTGACGATCACTGACGGTCTCTTGAGATGCAGTAGGTTGAGAAGCCTGCTGGACACTGGCTTGGTCGTTGGCCTGATCGAGCTCGGCTTCCTCAGCCAACTGGGTCTTGATTTCTCCCATCTCAGTCAGCCCCAACAAGCGCCCAGCACCGGTGGGGTCGATGGCGTACTCAGCAGGCAGCACGACGGTGATCAGCAAAGCGACGGCAATAACGGCTGCCATCAACGTAGAGCGAAGTAACTTACCCGTTGACGGCAGTTCGGCACGGGTTGGAAGATCAGTATTATACATCGGGGACTCCCTCAATTAGGCAATGAAATAGCCGGTCAGTTGATAACCCACCAGCATAAAACCAGCACACATCATGGCGACGTTGGCGGTATACGCGTGGCGTAAGAAGCCCGTCGTGCGTCGCCAGAAGCCCATCACAATGAGAATGGCGCTCAATGCCAGTAGCTGGCCGATCTCTACGCCTACGTTGAATGCCAGGAGGTTAGGGACGAGACCATCGGACGAGATATCGTACTCAATTATCTTGCTCGACAGGCCAAAGCCATGAAACAGACCGAACACCAACGTGGCGACCTTGGTGTGGGGCTGAAAGCCGAACCAACGTTGATACGCCCCGATGTTATCGAGCGCCTTGTAGACAACGGAGAGTCCGATGATGGCGTCGATCAGGTAGCTATTGATGCCGATATTGAAGTACACCCCTAACAGCATCGTCGTCGAGTGACCGATGGCAAAGAGGCTGACGTAAATGGCGATATGCTGCATTCGGTAGAGGAAAAAGATGACCCCTAGCAAAAACAGAATGTGGTCATACCCCGTTACCATGTGCTTGGCACCGAGATACATAAACGAGATCAGATGAACGCCATAGATCTCTTGAATATAGCCCTTGTCACCTTCAGCCACCGCGTGAGCAAGTACCTCACCACTGGCGCCCAGTAGCATTAACAGCAGGGTTAGAAAGGCTAAGGCGTGGCGTCGGGCCATCATAGGCAAGCCGAGCGCACCCCTTACTTGGGATGGAAACATGCAACCTCCACGGGTCTGTCATTAGTCTTGGCCATCGGATGGATGGCCCCAGTCATCAAGCGACGACTGGCCGTGGAGGCCGCTCCAAGCGGTAGACACGACGCAGGGGAAAAGCGTGTCGTTCGCCTAGCCGCAGGGCATGACGGACGCTGGGTGCCAGGGCAATGCTCGCCCCCAACCGATCCGCTTGTTCGTGGAAGTGACTGCCGCTCTCATGAGGGAGCTGGCGACCGTCTTCATGCATGTGGCCATGGGTATGCCCATGGCCGCTTAGATCACTCTTGTGGTCAAACGACGCAACGCTCGCCGCCCCATGGGCTTGCGCCTCGCCGAGGCTGGAGATGACCAGGCTCGGCAAGAACAATAGTAAGAACATAAGGTAGCCAAGACGGTGGCGCAGCCGATGGAGCATGATAAAACAACCAGAGTGAAAGTGATAACCAAGCAACACATGCTGTTTCAGCGCGAGCGTTGGCAGCATGATACCAATAGATTGCCATCCCCCCTAGGGGGATAGAAACAATGAAAAGGAAAAGAACATGACACCGCATACCCACCAGTCGCATCCCGATATCATCAAGCGGCTCAATCGCGCTCGCGGCCATCTACAAAGCGTGACGCACATGATGGAAGAGGGTCGTCACTGCCTTGACATTGCGCAGCAGCTCCACGCGGTCGAGAAAGCTGTCCAGCAGGCTAAGCGCGTATTGATCCATGACCATATTGAGCACTGTCTGGATGACGCCCTTAGGCCGCTCTCACCGGAACAGCAACACCATGTCGACGATTTCAAAGCGATTGCGCGTTATCTGTGAGGAGCTAACGCCAGGCCAGCGCTCTGGTCTTCCTCACAGGGCAATATCTCAACCGTGATGTGAACGAGAGAGGAACAGTGGGCCTGGATATGGCGTTTGTAAGCCGTGGGCGACTCGGGTTCATGGGCCACGATGGAGACGATAGCGGCATAAATATTGGGGCCGATCGACCACACATGAAGATCAGTAACACGGGCATCATCGTTCTCAACAGCTTGCTTGATGGCGTTTTCCATCGATTGATGCTGATGATCCAGCAGTACTGTCGATGTCTCTTTAAGCAACTGCCATGACCAGCGGGTGACCAAGATAGCGCCCACGATTCCCATGGCAGGGTCCATCCAACCCCAACCCGCATATTTACCCGCCAGCAGAGCCACAATCGCGAGCACTGACGTCAGTGCATCCGCCAATACATGCAGGTAAGCAGCACGACGATTATGGTCATGATGATGGCTGTGGTCATGATCGTGCCCATGATGGTGATCATGACCGGCCTCGCCTAATATCCAAGCAGAAATACCGTTGACCACCAAACCGATGAAAGCGACAAAAATAGCCCCGTTAAACGAGATCTCAACGGGTTGAATAAAGCGGCCCACGCTTTCTATCACCATGTAAAGGGCGAACACGGCCAGCAGTATCGCGCCGGTAAATCCCCCCAGCGCGTTGACCTTTCCGGTGCCAAACGAGAACCGGTCATTCGTAGCATGCTTACGGGCATAGGCATACGCAAAGGCGGCAATACCCAGTGCCACCGCATGGGAGCCCATATGCAACCCATCGGCTAGCAGCGCCATTGACCCGTAGATCACCCCCGCCGTAATTTCCCAAACCATCATGGCCAGGGTCAGCCCGACCACAATGAGCGTCCGCAACTCACCGGAGCGTTTATGGTTCTGGCCAAACGTATGATCGTGCTGCCATTGGTCAAGGCGATGGTGAGGCATGACTAGCGTACCTAATGGAAGAAGAACATGTTCAGCGTATGCGCTATCGAGCATTGCGACGCCACCTATCCCCCCTGGGGGGATAGGTGGGATACTAGTGGAGATCAGGTGGGTTCACAACCGGACTTGCGATAGCAAGCACAGCAAAACACAAAAGGCGATACAGGCGAGCCGGAAACGCCATCAGCGGGTGACTGCTGGCTAAAAAACCACAAGAGACGCTAAGACACCAATAAGCGCGCACCCTGCCAGCACTTTGAGCATGCCCACCTTGAAATGAAAAATCGCGACCATCGCGCCTGCCGCCAGTAATAACGCCAGTAAATCGAGGGACGCTAAGTTCGGCGCTAAAAGTCGTGCCCCCATCACGTGCCATTCGCCTACGTCAGCGAAGATAACGTGAAGTCCAAACCAAATGGCTAGGTTGAGGATAACCCCGACGACCGCAGCGGTAATGGCGGACAGCGCAGCGCTTAAGGCGCGGTTGTCACGTAGACGCTCCACATAGGGAGCCCCTAAAAATATCCAAAGAAAACAAGGAACAAACGTTACCCACGTGGTCAGCAATGCGGCCAGCGTTGCCGCCAACATGGGATCAAGGCCTGTGGCCTCACGATAAGAGCCCATAAACCCAACAAACTGCACGACTTGAATTAACGGGCCCGGTGTCGTCTCCGCCATGCCCAGGCCATCCAGCATCTCGCCCGGTGCCAACCATCCATAATTTTGCACCGCCTCTTGAGTGACGTAACCCAGCACCGCATAGGCACCGCCAAAGGTCACCACCGCCATCTTACTGAAGAAGAATGCGATCTGACTGAACACATTCTCGCTGCCGAATAGGGCCAATAGCACCACCACCGGTGTTAGCCACAATAGGAGTAACGTGCCTGACATGCGTAGCGACCACTGGCGATTGGGGCGTGCATGGGCAGGCAGCCCTTTTCCCAGTAGGGAATCTCGGTCGCTAAGCACTGACTCGTCGGCATCACCGTGGCCACCTCCTACCTGAAAGGCTGTCATGCCACGCTTCCCTCCCCAGTACCCCAGAAGGGCCGCGCTTAGAACAATCACCGGAAACGCCACCTCAAAAAAGAAGATGGCGACAAACGCGGCAGTGGCGATGCCAAGCATTATCTGATTTTTTAGTGCCCGCTTGCCTATACGGACGACAGCGTTAAGCACCACGGCCAGCACCGCCGCTTTTAGACCAAAGAAGAGCCCCTCAACTGCCCCCACATTGCCCAAAGCTGCATACAGGTAGCTCAGGGCCAGAATGGCGATGAAGCCAGGTAACACAAAGAGGCTGCCCGCCACCAAGCCACCTTTGGTACGATGCATCAGCCAACCGATATAGATAGCCAACTGTTGCGCTTCTGGCCCCGGCAGCATCATGCAGTAGTTAAGTGCGTGCAGAAAACGGCGCTCGCCAATCCATTTTTTTTCTTCGACAAGGATGCGATGCATCACCGCTATCTGACCGGCGGGGCCGCCGAAGCTCAATAGTGCGATTCGTAACCAGACCCTAACGGCCTCACGGAACGGTACTTGATGGGGCGACTCAATGTTGGGCGGCATGGCACACTCTTTAGCGATGTAGGGGTGTTATTTTGTAGAATGTATAACAGTTAGGTTATACATACAACGAAAGAGGCGGTATGACAGATAACGTACAACACTGGTTAATCCTGATCATGCGTCTCAGTGGGCGGGCGGGCACGCCCCGTATGAGGATCTGGCGGGCGCTTCGTGGTTTAGGTGCCGTGGTACTCAGAGATGGTGTGTACTTACTGCCTACTAGCCCCTCGCGAAGGGAAGCGCTGGAGCAGCAAGTCGGCGCTATTCGGGAGCTGGGGGGTAACGCGCTGTTGATCGAGGTAGACGATTCAGCCATAGATAGCGTCGATGCGTTGCCTTCGCTCTTTGATCGAAAGCCAGATTTTCAAGCCTTACGGGCGGCGGTGGTTGAGTGGCAGCAGGCATGCCCTCAGTTGGAGGAGCGAGAAGCGCAGCGTCAATTGACCCAGTTGCAACGACGTTTACAAGGCATTGTGGAGATCGATTTTTTTCCAGGGTCAGAAAGCGAGCGCGCCATTATGGCCTTGGCAGAGGCGGAGACCGTCTTTAATCGCTATTTTGTGCCAGACGAGCCCCAGCCGATCCAAGCCGAGATCCCGCGGCTTGATCACGCTGCATTTCGTGGGAGATCGTGGGCCACGCGCTGTCGCCCTTGGGTGGACAGGCTAGCATCGGCTTGGTTGATCAAGCGCTTTATTGATCCCGAGGCTCGCTTCGTGTGGCTTGAGCATCCAAACCAGTGTCCGCAAGACGCGCTGGGGTTTGATTTTGATGGAGCCCCTTTCACCCATGTTGATGACAAGGTGACGTTTGAAGTGCTGCTCGCGAGTTTTAGCCTTGAGTCGCAGACAGGTTTGAGCAGAATTGCGGAGCTAGTCCACTACTTGGATGTGGGGGGCACCCCCGTGCCGGAGGCCGTGGGGCTAAAACTTATGCTGGCCGGGGCCAAGGAGCGTTGTGACGACGATGATGCCCTACTGCAACATACCGATATGTTGTTTGATGACCTTTACCAGGCGTATTTGGCAGGAGACCCAGGCCGGGAGTGAGCATGCGCTAATAGTGAACAAGCTGTCACACAACACAGATGAGCTGTGCTCTACCACCTGAATCCGTGAAGCCGGCGCCGACACTTTCCCTATCACCGCCAGCGAGCACTTTTTGATCATTCGCCCCGTGCAAGTTGGCTTTCGCAAGCCCGTTATTGCCAAAACCCACCGTGCTGATCGGTGCTGACGGCCCGTTTTGTCATGCCTTTCCACCCGCCAGGCACGACATATCTGGCGATCGCGTTTCGCTTGGAACTGCTTGTGGATAGAGTGTCGCCGATTGACGGTCAGCATGGCGTTCCTCATGGATAACGTAGTCGGCTCCGCAGCGTCTTGAGCACCGTCATGCGCCCGATATCCTGCCCGAAGTCGAGGATGATCTGCCGTGCCTTGTGAATCACGAGAGCCGCACGGTGCACCAACTCTTGTAGCACGGTGCGCAGCCGGCGCCGCTTGGCCGGGTGGCGAACCGGGCTCAGCTCGCCGGTCATGCCCAGCTGTCCCATCAGGCGCAGGATGTTGTAGGCCAACTGGGCGAGATGCAGGATCAGATCGTTGGTGGCGAACTTGCCGGACGGCAAGCGCTCCAGGTCGAGATCGGTCTTGATCTCGCTGTGAAACTGCTCATGGGTGGCATGCGCCTGGTAGCGCTTGATCACCGCCTCCGGCGCCTCGTCCAGGCTGGTCCACCAGCCTTCCAACTCATAGTCCGGTTCGAGCAGCAACTGGCCATCGCGATCGGCGGTGCGCTCTACCAGGCGCATCACGCGTTGGACGACATATTCGGTCTTGTTGTCGTCGTGGATCGAGACGGTCTGCGGCCACAGCGCCTGGCGCTTGCCAGGACGCAGCTCTTCCCAGTAGTCCGCCGCCACCGCCAGCCAGGTATCTCGATCAGCCGTGGCCGAGCCGCGCGGGTTCCATTTGACGACATAGTCGAGCCGGCGCCCCTCGTCGGCAAAGACCTGGCGTTGCTGTTCGAGAAGCGCCAGGTGCGCCTGGCTGTCGAAGCCGCTGTCCTCGCGTAACAGGATCGGTT
>Ga0209345_10004158_pt1 | contig 14181 bp, 9 predicted proteins | sample Cruoilmetagenom7_FD_187294 | JGI IMG/M metagenome (GOLD analysis project Ga0209345, IMG submission 187294) | Oil polluted marine microbial communities from Coal Oil Point, Santa Barbara, California, USA - Sample 7 (SPAdes) (version 2) | ecosystem: Environmental > Aquatic > Marine > Oil seeps ... | reverse complement strand
CCGTTCGGCGATATCCGCATCCGCAACATGTTCGGCGGAGCGGGCGTCTATTATCGCGACCTTATGTTCGGTTTGATTGCCGGGGAAACCCTTCACTTCAAAGCCGATGACATAAACAAACAACCCTATGAAGAAGAGGGCATGGCGCCTTTCATCTACGAAGCGCCGCCCAAAGATGGCAAGCCCGGTCGAAAGATCGCCATGTCTTACTGGGAGCTGCCAGGTCGTCTGTACGACGAACCAGAAGAGCTGATTGAGTGGGCGAAAGAGGCGATAGAAGCCGCGACACGGGGCAAAAAGGCTAAGCCGAAAAGCAAGGCGGCGCCTAAGAAGAAATCAGCCGCGAAAAAGAGGCCAGCATCCAAAAGGAAATAAGGGCCGCTTCGGTAAGAAGCAGCCCCTTTTGTATTTCTTGCAGGGCGGTTCTATTCGCCTTTGAAGTCAGCGGGGCGTTTTTCCAAGAACGCCTTCACACCTTCCTTATAGTCGCCGCTGCGACCAGCGCTTCGCTGAAGCTGCCGCTCCAGATTGAGCTGCTCTTCATAGGTATTGTCATCGCTCTCCCAATAAAGCTGACGAATAAGCCCGAGAGAGAAGGGGCCATCGGCAAGCTGTCGAGCGATCCTGCCCGTCTCTTCTCGAAGAGCATTGTCGTCGAACACACGGTTGACCAGGCCCCACTGCAATGCCGTCTCGGCAGGGAGTTTCTCTCCCATCATGGAAAGTTCCATGGCCCGCGCGCGCCCGACCAGACGCGGCAGCAACCAGGTTGACCCACCGTCTGGCACAAGGCCGATACGGCGAAATGCTTGGAGGAAGTAGGAGGAACGTGCGCATAAGATCATATCGCCCATCAGCGCAAAGCTCATGCCGACACCAGCTGCAGGCCCATTTACGGACGTGACGAAGGGGACGGAGAGGTTTCGCAGGCGCCTGAGGATTGGGTGATAGGCTTTTTCGAGCGCCGATCCCGCATCTGGGTTTTTGGGCGCGGGTCCGTCATTGCGGCCCTGTAGGTTTGCGCCGGTGCAGAAGCCACGGCCTTCACCCGTCATGACCAGACAGCGGACGTTGCTGTCCGGGTCTTCAACTACGTCCATAGCCTCTTCAAGCCCCTGTAGCATCTCTATAGATATTGCATTCATCACTTCTGGATGGTTGAGCGTCAGCGTCGCAATCCCATCTTCAATCTCAAGTCTTACTCGTTGAAAGTCCATTGGCTTCTCACTGTGTTTGTTTGGCTGTAGTCTAGCCTGCAACGAATTCTGGTTCTTTCTTTTTCAGGAATGAGACAATGCCTTCAGCGAAGTTTGGATGATCCTAAAACATGCCCTGCGTACCTCGTTCATATTCTAATTGCTGTGTCAGTGTATTATGCTCTGCGATATCGAGCGCCTTTTTGATTTTGGAAAATGCGTTGGTTGGCCTTGCGGCAAGCTGCCTTGCATTGGTCATGGCGCTCTCAATCAGCTTTTCATCATCCACACATTCATAGATGAGGCCCCATTCTGCAGCGATTCTGCTGGCAACTTGTTGCCCAGGAGAGCGAGGGCACGAGCACGACCGACCAAATGTGGCGCAAACCAGGTGCAGCCCATATCTGGAATGAGCGCGAGGCGGAGCCCAGAGACTTGCACGAATTTGGCGCAAACCTTACCGATAGGTCCGAGTAGACGGAAGCCCATTAGACTATTTGTTTGAAATGCGCGGACGACGCGATGTCGCAGCGGGCAGTTGATTAGGCTGTGGCTTGCGACGACGCGGCAGCAGCGGCGCTTCCAGCTGCGACCACACAGTTTCGTCCTTGCTCTTTGGCTTCGTAGAGTGCTGCATCCGCGCGCGCAATCATTGTCGCCGGTGAATCGCCCATTTCAAACTGAGCGACGCCAAGAGACATGGTCACACGGCCAAGGCTTTCGCCGGTTGATTTTTTCACCAGCTCGCGGGCCTTAACGGTCTCGCGAATTTGGTTGGAGAGCTTAATGGCGTCGGCCATGACTGTGTTTGGCAGGATCATCGCGAATTCCTCGCCACCGTATCGCGCCGGTGTGTCCTGGCCCTTCACATTGTTGCTCAGGCAGCGGCCAACGAGACGAAGAACCTGGTCACCTGCCTGGTGACCAAATGAGTCGTTGAACTTCTTGAAGAAATCGATATCTGCCATCGCAAGGCACATGTCGGATCCATTTTGCGAAGCTTCGGCTACAGCGCTAAGAAGAACTTCATCAAAGGCTTTTCGATTCGCGATGCCGGTCAGCTGATCGGTCAGCGCCTCGCTGCGTGCTTTAGCAAGATTGCCACGTAGCTCCTCAACCTCGCCCTTGGACTCTGTGAGCTTTGCTTCGAGTTCCCGCGACCGAGTTTCCATCTGCTTGGTCGCTGCGACAACTGTCTCCACGACCTGTCCGAGGTCCGCAGCTGAAATTTCACTGGTCAGCGCATCACTTACGCCCTGCATTGATTTCCCAAAACGACTGGTGTCGCCGGTGACGCTCGCGATCAATTCGATGACATTATCCATTTTGCCGGACAATTGTTCACCGGCCTCCATGGTTGTGTCCGTCAACTCTTCTTCAGCCGAGTTCAGCAGTGACTCCATCTCATACATAAAGGGGGAATCGAAGCTTTGGCCTTTTTCGAGCTGGTCATTGATTTTCTCGTTGATCTCAGGGTTTTCGCCCGAAGCATACGCGTACCAGACGCTGTAGGCACCTGGAGTTGGCTCGATGCTATGGTCGCCCATCAACTGCATGGCCTTTAGGCCGAATTCAAGCGCTGGTGATGTATGTGATGTTGTAGCCACGACTGTTTTCCCCGGATCGGCCAAGATATTCTCTAGGCCTAACAATCTACTGGCCGATTGTTATTAGTTCGTAAATTTCCGCATTTTCTTGGGTCAAAACAACGGAGTAATCGGCAGTTTAGGGAGGTTTTGGCGCTGTGGCGTGATCAGGAGGGCGGTGCTAGTCTCAAGACCAGGGAGAAGGCGGGCAGCTGAATTTGGCCCCAAGAACTCAAAACAATGTGTGCAGATCATTTTGGTAGATGCATAAGTAACGAACGCGCGGCCCGAGCCGCCAATCCGGAGGGACAAAAATGAGCGTAGCTGAAGATACGAGAGGGTCCGATGCGGACTCTGCTGGCGCGGCCATCAGAGAGATTTTGGATCGCCAGAAAGCGGCCCACGTTAAGGAAGGTGCGCCGAGCCTGGAGCGGCGCATTGACTGGATTGATCGCGCGATTGCGCTTCTCGTCGATAATCAGAAGGAAATCGCAGAAGCTATGGCCGCAGACTTCGGTCATCGCAGCATCGAGCAGTCTCTTCTGACCGATGTGATGGGGTCCATTGGGCCGCTGAAGCATGCCAAAAAGCATGTCAAAGATTGGATGAAGCCTGAGAAGCGGAAAGTGTTGTTCCCCCTCGGCTTGTTTGGGGCTAAGGCTCGCGTTGAATACCAACCTAAAGGTGTTGTGGGTGTCATCAGCCCGTGGAACTTCCCGGTTAATCTCACATTTGTTCCCCTGGCAGGAATTTTTGCCGCAGGGAACCGGTCGATTATCAAACCATCGGAATTCACACCCGTCACATCAGACCTGATGGCACGCATGTTCCGCGAAGCCTATGACGAAACAGAAGTTGCCGTGGTAACGGGTGGCCCAGCTGTAGGTGAAGCATTTTCGCGCCAGCCTTTCGATCATCTGCTCTTCACTGGCGCCACATCCATCGCCTACCACGTCATGCGGGCAGCATCTGAAAACTTGGTGCCCTTGACGCTTGAGCTTGGCGGAAAGTCACCAGTGATCGTGTCGAAGACGGCCGATATGGATGACGCGGCAGCAAAAATCATGACCGGCAAGACGCTGAATGCGGGCCAGATTTGTCTGGCACCGGACTATGTCTTTGTACCAGAAGGCAAAGTGGACGCATTCGTTGGGGCTGCAGAGAAATCGATCACCAAAATGTATCCCACGCTGAAAGACAATCCGGACTATACATCGATTGTCAATCAGCGCCATTTCGATCGTCTCAACAGCTATATTGACGATGCAAAGGCAAAAGGCGCCAAGATCATTGAAGTCAATCCGGCCAATGAGGACTTCTCACAGCAGCAAGCCCACAAAATCCCACCAACCATCGTGCTTGATGCGACCGATGATATGAAAATCATGCAGGACGAGATCTTCGGCCCGCTGCTGCCGGTGAGAACCTACAAGGAAAGTGATGAGACGATCGACTACGTAAACGCAAATGATCGTCCGCTCGGCCTCTATTTCTTTGGCGAAGATAAAGCCGAAGAAAACAAGGTCCTGCAAAACACCACGTCAGGTGGTGTGACGGTTAATGACGTGATTATGCACATTTCCATGGAAGACTTGCCCTTTGGTGGGGTGGGCCCATCCGGCATGGGCGCCTATCATGGGCTTGATGGGTTTAGAGAGTTTAGCCATCCAAAAGCAATCTACACTCAGGCGAAATCCAAAATGATTGTTGAGATGTTCCGCCCGCCTTATGGCGCGAAGACCCGGAAAAACCTTGCTGGTCAGATCAAAAAATAGATTGCCGACCGAACAAATTAGAAGGGCAGCGTTTGAGCTGCCCTTTTTTGTGTCGGATGTTGCGGCGATTAGCGAACGCCCAGGCGCCTGATCGAAGCAGGCGTATAACGGTCTTCGCGAAGCTCCGTTGCGTAGAAGTTGACCGGTGGCTCCTGATTGGTCATGCCGCCCATAAGGTAGCGCCCATTGGTAAGATCATAATAGACCATGCCAGCACCGGCGCAGAGCGGTACGTCATAGGCAGTCTTTGGGAAACCTTCCTGCGTCCGCCACAGTTGGCCGCGCGTGTCATAGAGTTCTGTTGCGATAATTCCCCAACTGTCTTCCTGCAAATACATGCGACGGCGCGCATATACATGACGCGTAGCTGGCTTGAGGTTTGCTTCGATCACCCAGGCCCGCTGGAGTTCATAGCGGGTGTGCTCCTGGTTGATATGACGCGGCGCAATGATGTCGTCATATGTCAGTTTATCTGATGCCAGACGGTAGTTATTGTTTGGCAGGTAATACTCATTCTTGCCGATCACCGTCCAATCGTAGCGATTGGGCGACCCGTTATAGCCTCCGAGGCTATCGACGGTGAACATGCCGTCTGAGTTCACGCCGGGATTATCATACGCAATATTGGGCGCACGGCGGACGCGGCGTGTCCCCGGGCTATATTGCCAGGCAAGCCGTGGTTGTTGTGCCATGTTGATTGTCTCATGCACCAGCGTCACGTTCCCGGCGCGTCTTGCGGGGGCGACGGTATGAGCAATGTAGAGCGCCCATATATTGTCCAGGTCTTCTGCTTTTTCTTTGGTGGGGTCGTTCCAGGCAACAATGGCTTCGTCCTGCACCGTGTAGAGCGTGTAGTCACCACTCGCTGTCGGCACCGCTGCGGCATACTGCCGTGTAGCCTTATAGTTGATGAAGACCAGCATGTGATTCCAGATGATCTCAAATGCACTGTTTGGGATCGGGAAGGGTTTAGACATGATGGCGCCGGTGACGCCATTCCCGCCCGGGGCAAGCTCACCGACTTTGGCGTTGTTCCGCGCGGCGGCGAAAACATTCTCAGGGAAGGTGCACGTTCGATGTGTCTGATAGACAGGCATGAAATAGGAACTGCCATAGACGTCCAGCAAGGCCTTATGGGCACCTGTTAGCTTGTCAGCATACTGCGCCGCATTGCCCGGATTGATGGTGAAGAGAATAAGATCGCTGGCAAACGGATCTGGATGATGCATGCCTGCTTGAAAATTCAGATGGGCAGGTGGAGATGACAGGCCGCCGGTCCAGGCCGGAATCGATCCATCCGCGTTGCCACCTTTTTCAGCGCCGATGGGTGTGAGATCACGCCCCAGCCGAGTTGCCTGATTGTCCGGCACTTTGGCGATCACGGCGGAGGTAAGTCCCATCCCCCCGGCGACAAGCGCTGCCACTGCAGCCCGCTGCAATTTTCTCATAACACCCTCCCAAGTAGTAATGGTGAATTACTAACTCAGGGTGCGCCAAACTGCAGCGAACATCAATAGAAATTCGTCATGCAGCAAGCTGCAGGTAAGCTTGCCGCAAGATCTGCGTCATGAATTGGAGAGAAAGGGGAAGAGAGAAACCAGCTTAAGCGTCTTCGGTTTCGACTTCTTCCACTTCTGGCTCGTCATCTTCCGGCTCGGGAGCACGACGAACGATAGGACGGGCAATGAAAGCTGGCATGTGACCGCCAAACGGGTCCTGACCCTTTTTCCCGCGAAGGGGTTTGGTCACAGGCGTCACATCAGCTTCTGCCGTTTCGGCAGCAGGAGCTGTTTTCTTTGCGGCAGGTTTGCGGGTGCGGGTCCGCTTAGGCTTTGGCGCTTCTTCTTTCGCCGTCTCAGCTACAGGCTCTTCGGATGCGGTCGCGTCAACCTTGGTCTCCGTAACTGCTTCCGGTGCGTCTTCGGTTTTCTTCCGGCGACCGCCACGGCTGCGCGGCTTCTTCGGCGCTTCTTCTTTCGCCTCAGATGCATCCGCTTCAGCCTTTGGCGCTTCAGTTTCAGCTTTTGGGGCTGCCTTAGCAGGCTTGCCGCCTTTGCCATAGGCGCTGTCTGCGTCGATTGCCTTGCCGATCAGCTTCTCAATGGCTGAGAGATACTTGCCGTCTTCTTTCGTCGACAGCATGAAGGCAGCGCCTTCACGTCCAGCACGGCCTGTCCGGCCGATCCGGTGAACATAGTCTTCTGCGTGGCTTGGCACATCAAAGTTGATCACATGGCTCACGGCTGGAATGTCAAGGCCACGAGCGGCCACGTCACTCGCCACAAGGATTTGGATTTCGTTTTTCTTAAACCCAGCAAGTGTGCGTGTTCGCGTGGACTGATCCAGGTCGCCATGCAGGCAACCAGCAGAAAAGCCATGCTTGACAAGCGAGCGATGCAAAACACCTACATCGCGCTTCCGGTTGCAAAACACGATGGCATTTTTCACATCTTCGGTTTTCAGTATGTCCCGCAACACATCCCGCTTATCGAGACGGGTGGTCGGCACGAGCTTCTGCGTCACCGTTGAGGCTGTGGTGGCTGCCTTCTCCACTTCAATACGCACAGGATCTTTGAGGAACGCTTTGGTGAGGCGCGTAATCTCAGGCGGCATAGTCGCAGAGAAGAAAAGCGTCTGGCGCTTGCCGGGGATGAGTTTGCAGATGCGCTCAATATCGGGAATGAAGCCCATGTCGAGCATGCGGTCTGCTTCGTCAATCACGAGCGTCTGCACACCAGTGAGCAAAACTTTGCCGCGCTCGAAATGGTCAAGCAGGCGACCCGGCGTTGCAATCAGCACGTCCACGCCGCGGTCCAGTTTCTTTTCCTGGTCACCAAACGACACGCCGCCAATGAGCAGGGCCATTGTGAGCTTGTGGTTCTTACCGTAAATCTCGAAATTCTCGGAAACCTGTGCGGCGAGTTCCCGCGTTGGTTCGACAATCAGCGAGCGGGGCATGCGTGCACGCGCACGGCCGCGGCCTAGCTTTTCGATCATCGGAAGAGTGAAGGAGGCGGTCTTGCCGGTGCCGGTCTGCGCGATGCCGAGAATATCTCGTCCTGCGAGCGCTTCGGGAATGGCTTGAGCCTGAATAGGAGTTGGTTCTGTGTAACCAGCTTGATTGATGGCATCAAGGACCTTTGGTCCAAGGCCGAGTTCATCAAACGTCTTCTTGGGCGCACTGCCCGTGTCGTCAGCTGTCATATGTCTCTGTTCTGCCGTTTTAAAAATGCCGCTGATGCGCACCCGGATGGTGAGAATCTGCGCGGCGCGTGGCAGCAAGAGGTCAGCGCTGCCAAACGAATTGGCCGGAACATACGATCTCAAGGCGGAATGTCAACAAACCCGCCACAGGTTTCGTGGCATTAGAGCAACAGTTCAGCCAAGAGGGTTAATCTGAGCCCGAAACAGGCCCTAAATGTCCAAATCCGTAGCGAATTCAGCTCGTTCCTGAATGAATTTGAAACGAAGCTCCGGCTTGTTTCCCATCAATTGAGCGACCGACGCGCGAGTCTCGGCAGCCTCGTCGTCTGGCATCACCACTTGCAGGAGCGTACGCTTCGCCCGGTTCATCGTGGTCACTTTCAACTGCGCAGGCAGCATTTCGCCAAGGCCCTTAAAACGGCTGATCTCTACCTTACCCCGGCCGTTGAACTCGGTCGCCATCAGGTGGTCCTTGTCCGCATCATCACGGGCATAGGCTGTCTTGGCACCCTGGGCGAGTTTGTAGAGAGGCGGCACCGCCAGGAACAGGTGACCGTTGCGAATAAGCTCCGGCGTCTGTTGAAAGAAGAAGGTGATGAGGAGGGAGGCGATATGCGCGCCGTCCACGTCCGCATCGGTCATGATGATAACCTTCTCATAGCGCAGATCGTCGTCTCTATAATACTGACCAGGCCGCACACCCAGCGCCTGGATAAGGTCACTGATCTGCTGGTTCTGAGACATCTTGTCTGCAGAGGCACTGGCGACGTTCAGAATTTTTCCCCGCAGCGGCAGAATGGCTTGCGTCTTTCGATCTCGCGCCTGCTTGGCAGAGCCACCAGCCGAGTCACCCTCGACAATGAAAAGCTCAGAGCCAGCTGCTCCCGACTGCGAACAATCAGCAAGCTTGCCGGGCAGCCGCAACTTCCGCGTGGCCGACTGTCGGTTGACTTCTTTTTCCTGTTTGCGCCGGAGACGCTCTTCAGTGCGATCAATAACCCATTCCAGCAGCTTCGCCGCCTGTTGGGGCCGCTCTGTGAGCCAGTGATCAAAATGGTCTCGGACCGCACCCTCTGTCAGCTTCTGCGCAGACACCGTGGCAAGCTTATCTTTCGTCTGGCCGACAAATTCCGGCTCGCGAATAAAGACAGAGAGCAGGGCACCGCACGATGTCACCACATCATCAGCGGTGATTTGAGCGGCCTTCTTATTGTTGGTCAGTTCCCCATAGGCCCTGAGACCCTTGGTGAGCGCCGCACGCAGGCCCGCTTCATGGGTGCCGCCGTCAGCGGTCGGGATGGTATTACAATAAGACGACATGAATCCGTCACCATTATACCAGCCTATGGCCCACTCAACCGTGCCATGGCCGCCATTCTCCCGCTTCACCCGGCCGGTAAATGGTTCAGCGGTCACAGGTGTGAGCCCTTCTGTGGAGACTGCGAGATAATCCACCAGCCCATTGGGGAAGTGCAGCACGTCCTTGGCGGGCGTTTGGTCTTTGTCCCCCACCATGGAAGGGTCACACGACCAGCGAATTTCAACACCGCCAAAGAGGTAGGCTTTCGACCGCGCCATTTTGTAGAGGCGCGCTGGTTTGAACTTGAGACCGCCTTTGAAAATCTCAGCGTCTGGATGGAAGGTGACGGAGGTGCCGCGTTTATTTTTCACAGCGCCTTTTTTCTTGAGCTTCCCTTTTGGCTTTCCGCGAGAGAATTCTTGTTCATAGGCCTGCTGATCGCGCGCCACTTCGACAAGCAGCCGGTCAGAGAGCGCATTCACAACAGACACACCCACCCCGTGCAGGCCACCAGATGTCTCATAGGCATCGCCGCCAAACTTACCACCCGCATGAAGCGTGGTCATGATGACTTCAAGCGCTGACTTGTTTTTGAATTTGGGGTGGGGATCGACGGGAATGCCGCGTCCATTGTCAGAGACTTTGAGTGAGCCGTCGACCATCAGTTCCACATCAATCCAGCTGGCGTGGCCGGCAACCGCCTCATCCATAGAATTGTCGAGCACTTCAGCAAACAAGTGATGCAGCGCGCCTTCATCCGTGCCGCCAATATACATGCCGGGTCTGCGGCGAACGGGCTCAAGCCCTTCCAGAACTTCAATGTCCTTAGCGGAGTAGCCAGCTTTCTTCGCCGCCGCTTTCTTGGCGGCAGGCTTTGCAGCGACCTTTTTAGGCGCGGCAGCACCTTTGGGTGAGCTGAACAGATCGTCAGAGGCAGATTTGCTGCTGGACTTGCGGGCAGTGGTTTTCTTTTTGGCGGGCATGGGAACTCAAAAAATGGGGGTGTGTGACCCGGAACCGAATCAAACCTCATTCTACTCTTCAGCCAGCGCGCAGCCAGCTTGTATGCGAGAGAGAATGCCTCATATGATCCCTTATCCGACATTTAGAGACCTAAAGAACACTGCCAAAGCACACTAGGAGCCTGTCCAATGCCGACGATCAATGATCCGCTGACCCTTCCCTGTGGCGTGACCCTCAAAAACCGGCTTTGTAAGGCGGCCATGACCGAGGGTCTAGGCGATCCGGACAATAAGGCGACCCATCGCCATGAGACACTCTACCGCCGCTGGGCAGAGGGCGGGGCGGGTATGCTCCTCACAGGCAATGTTCAGGTGGACCGGCGCTATATGGAGCGGCCGGGCAATGTCGCGATTGATGGGCCTCAGTCCAATGAGGCGATTGCGGCACTCCGCGCCTATGCAGAAGCGGGCACGGCAAACGACACGCACCTCTGGATGCAAATCAGCCACGCTGGTCGCCAGACGCCATCCTCAGTGGCGAAGGAGCCGGTGGGACCCTCTGACATTGCACTGGACATGCCGGGCAGCCAGTTTGGCAAGCCTCGCGCGCTGAGCGGGGAGGAGATCCTCGACGTCATTCAGCGTTTTTCCCACGCCGCAAAAGTGGCCCGCGACACGGGCTTTACCGGTGTGCAGGTGCATGGCGCCCATGGGTACCTCATCTCAGAATTCCTCTCGCCAGACGTGAACACCAGAACGGACGAGTGGGGCGGCAGTCTGGAAAACCGGGCGCGGCTTCTATTGGAAGTTGTGAAGGCGGTGCGCATTGCCGTGGGGCCGGACTTTCCGGTTTCTGTGAAACTCAACTCAGCGGACTTTCAGCGCGGCGGTTTTTCTCATGAGGACTCATTGCAGGTTGCCAACTGGCTGAACGAGGCGAGTGTCGACCTGTTGGAAATTTCCGGCGGCACCTATGAGCAACCGCGCATGGGGGGCCATGACGACATGACCCTTAATCCCGATCGCTCAGAAAAGAGGGCCGAGAGCACCATCGCGCGCGAAGCCTATTTCCTGGAATATGCGACCGACATCCGCAAAGCGACCACTATGCCGTTGATGGTCACTGGCGGCTTCCGCTCGGTGGAGGGCATGAATGCAGCACTAGCATCGGGAGAGATGGACATGGTCGGTCTGGGCCGTCCGCTCTGCGTCGATGCCGACGTGCCGAACAAATTGCTGTCAGGCGCAGTGACGGAAACACCTGCGTTTGAAAAGACATTGCAGATCGGTCCTGGTTGGTTGGGACCAAACTCACCCTTCGCGATTGTCAAAGGCCTGAACGGCTGGGGGCAGCAGGGCTGGTTCTGCCTGCAGATCCTGCGCATGGGCGATGGTCAGGACCCGGACACAAAGATGGGCGTCTTCAAGGCCTTCCGCGACTACGCCAAAAACGAATCTCGCACAGCGGATGCATTGGTGCGGTAGAGTGTAACTCTGCTGCAAATTCGTGAACTGTTTTGGAAACTCGGACGAGCGCATTCAAAACGCTCTGGCGCACGTGAACCCGGAGCGGGCGGTGGAGTTCCTGCGCAAAACTCACGGCCCCCACGCGGGGCAAGAGGCCCTCATGCGTGCGCTGATGGCAGAGCGCCAGCATCACCGGGCCGCTGCCAGCTATTGGCTGGAGGTTGTTTATGGGAAGGTTGTGGGGTGAGAGGCGGTCTCTCAACACCCGCCATGTCATTGCCCGGCTTGTCCGGGCAATCCAGGGTTCCAATTTGAAGCCAATGTTTGTCACTCCTGGACCACCCGAACAAGTCGGGTGGTGACAAAAGGGCGAAAGAGGTCGCCTCATCGGTTTCCTCAGCGTCATAAGTCCCACCACCGGCGGTTTTTGACCCCGCCCCTGAACCTGTTACCCTCATGACAATTGGTCATTGGAGAGAGCGGGAGCGAGACAATGCATGATCTGGTAATTCGTGGCGGGACGATTGTTGATGGCACGGGCGAAGCGCCCTTCACCGCGGATGTTGCGATAGACGGCGACCGGGTGACCCTCGTGGGAGACGTTAAAGCAGAGGGTCGCGAAGAGATTGACGCGACCGGCAAGATCGTCACCCCGGGCTTTGTCGATGTGCACACCCATTATGATGGTCAGGCAACCTGGGACGATGAAATGGCGCCGTCCAGCTGGCACGGTGTCACCACAGTTGTCATGGGCAATTGCGGCGTTGGTTTCGCACCCGCCAGAAAAGACAAACACGACTGGCTCATCGGTCTGATGGAAGGTGTGGAAGACATTCCAGGCACTGCCCTGGCCGAAGGTCTGCCGTGGAACTGGGAAACCTTCCCGGAATATCTGGACGCGCTGGAAGGCCTGCCACGCACTATTGATGTGGCAACGCACGTCCCCCACGGTGCCGTGCGCGCCTATGTGTTGGGCGAGCGGGAAAAACCAGGCGCTGTGCCCACCGACGAAGATGTCGCGGAGATGTCCAAGATTGTTGAAGACGGTCTGAAAGTCGGCGCCTTGGGCTTCTCCACATCACGTACCATTCTCCATCGCTCCGTTGACGGAGAGCTGGTTCCAGGCACCACAGCAACCAAAGAAGAATTGATCGGCATTGGCCGGGCCATGGGCCGGGTGGGCTATGGCGTCTTTGAAATGGCGTCAGACCTTCAGCCGGAATGGAAAGAATTTGAGTGGATGGGGGACTTGAGTCGCGAAACTGGCATGCCCGTCACTTTCGCGGCCTTGCAATCCGTCGCCAAAGCAATCCCGCTGGACGAGCAGATATCACAGATGCGCGAAGAGAACGCGAAGGGCGCCAATATCGTCGCCCAGATTGCGCTGCGCGGAAACGGAATTGTCATGGCATGGCGTGGCACGGTGCATCCGTTTATCTCACATCCAAGCTGGGCGACAATCGCTGAACTTCCCTGGGAAGAGCAACATGCGAAACTCAAGGACCCGGCGTTTAAAGCTCAGCTGCTGAGCGAAGAGCCAACGCTGCCCGAAGAAGTCGACATGCAGCCAATCTTCATGATTGTCACGCAAGGGTGGCCGGTACAGTTCGAGATGGATGAAGACTTCAATTATGAACCTCAGGCCGATGAGAGCGTCGCAGCCCGTGCCGCTGCAGTAGGCAAGTCCGGGCCGGAATATGCCTATGAGATGATGATGGCAGACGATGGCAAGGGCTTCATATATCTGCCGATCCTCAATTATGTGGATGGGAATCTTGATTTTCTCGTGGACCTGCAGCAGACCGATGACACAGTGAACAGCCTGTCGGATGGCGGCGCACATTGCGGCACGATTTGCGATGCGGCGAGCCCCACCTTCATGCTGGAACATTGGGTAAAGAACCGGGAGCGGGGCACTATTACGCTGGAAAATGCGATCAAGCGTCAATGTCTTGATACAGCCCGGCTCTATGGCCTGAATGATCGCGGGCTTCTGAAGCCGGGCTATCTGGCCGATGTAAACGTGGTGGATATGGACAAGATCAAGCTTGGCAAACCCTGGCTTGCTTTTGACCTGCCGGCAGGTGGCAAACGTCTGCTGCAAAAAGCTGAGGGCTATGATTACACGATCAAGTCAGGCCAAGTGACCTTCAAAGGCGGTATTGTGACAGACAAGCGTCCGGGTGGCCTTATTCGCGGCCCACAGGCGATTGAGACGCTCGCCGCAGCGGAATAGCAACCACGCACGTTTTGGAATGGGCTAGGTGTCAGCTTTGGCGCTTACGCCCGCTTCTTCTTTTTTGCCGGATGATAGGTCAAAGCTTGAGAGAGGCAGTGGCGAAGTTCTTTCTCCGGCAGCTTCTTCTTCGTATCGAGCAGAAGCGCGCGATTACCTTCGAAGGTCAGCCTGTCGCCATACATATCCCGGAACGTTGGCACCAGACTGGTCTGGCAGTGGAAATAGATCGCGACATGAGCGGGGTCATCCTTAATCGCGTCAATGCGGATTGTGCTGCCGCTCTTTGATTCAGGCGTTAAATAGCTGGGCTGTCCCCATTTGAGCGTTTCATGAAGTTCACCAACACCGTCTGTTTTCGCCGCCGTTTCGAAAATGAGGGCGCGAAGCGCTAGCAGTTTACCGCGCGCGGGGTCCGCATACCCATCAAACACCTCTGCAACATCGTCCGCCTC
>Ga0209345_10004156_pt1 | contig 14190 bp, 13 predicted proteins | sample Cruoilmetagenom7_FD_187294 | JGI IMG/M metagenome (GOLD analysis project Ga0209345, IMG submission 187294) | Oil polluted marine microbial communities from Coal Oil Point, Santa Barbara, California, USA - Sample 7 (SPAdes) (version 2) | ecosystem: Environmental > Aquatic > Marine > Oil seeps ... | reverse complement strand
AATGGCGTTGATGCGGATGAAAGCCGCTTCGACGTCGATCTGGACACCGGCATCGTCATCGACGACCCGATTGATGGGGAGACGGCCCAATGAGCGAGAAAAAAACACCATGGCGGCAAAACGTCGCCGACGAAATGATCCGCCACATAGAAGCTGGCACCGCGCCGTGGCAAAAGCCGTGGAAGGCCGGCGTTCTTGGCGACAACCAACACAACCCGACCAGCGACCACGCATATCGCGGCATCAACGCCATGTGGCTTGAAATGCAGGGCCATAGCGACCCGCGCTGGATGACTTTACGCCAGGCGAACGAAGTGGGCGCAAAAGTGCGATCGGGCGAAAAATCAACCCAAGTTGAATACTGGCAATGGACGGAAAGAAAACCCAAGCTGGATGTTCTCGGCAATCCGGCACTGGACGAAAACGGAAAGAAAACGTTTTCAACGGTGCGGCTGGATCGACCAAAGGTGTTTTACGCCAATGTCTTCAACGCCGAACAGATCGACGGCCTAGAGCCCTACAAAGCGCCGGAACTATCGTTCGAGCCTGTTGAAGAGGCTGAGAAATTGCTTGCGGCTGGCGGCGTCGAAATTCACCACGATCAAGACGACAAGGCGTTCTATCAGCCAAGCCGCGACCAGATCCACTTGCCGCAACAAGCGGCCTTTACGGATGCATATGAATACTACTCGACAGCGCTACATGAGCTGGGTCACGCAACGGGCCACAGCTCACGTATGAACCGCGATTATGGCCCCTTTGGCAGCGAGGTCTACGCCAAGGAAGAGCTGCGGGCCGAAATGAGCAGCTACATGGTCGCCCGCGATCTCGGCTTGGGTCATTACCCGGATCGCCATGCCCCGTATGTCGAAAACTGGCTGAAGGCGATCAAAGAAGATCGCAACGTACTGTTTCAGGCCGCACGCGATGCCGAGCGGATCTCACAATGGATCAAAGAGCCGGAAATGCGCCCTGCCCTGGAAAAGAACGCACAGAGCAATCGAAAAGCAGCGAAGATGGAACGTGAACAGAAACAGGAAGCCAAGCCCGCCAAAGAAACCACTAAAAGCCAGCGTGTTTATCTCGCGGTCCCCTTTGCAGAAAAAAACCAAGCTAAAGCACTGGGTGCAAAATGGGACGGCAAAGGCAAAAGCTGGTACGCGCCCGAAGGCGTGGATCTGGAACCACTGAAAAAGTGGCAACTAGAAAACCAGCCTGAGCTGAAGCCGGAAGTTAATCCAGTCAAAGAGTTTGCCGACGAACTCAAAAAGCAGGGTGTCGCCATCAAAGGTGATCCCGTCATGGATGGCAAATGGCACCGCGAACGGCTCATTGACGACAAGGGGAAGGCCCGAAATGCATCGTATCGTGGCTTCTTAGATGGCCGTCCAAACGGCCAAATCAAGAACTACAAAATTCACGGAGAAGGCCAACACCATAAGTGGGTTGCCACTGGTGAAACGCTTACCAAAGATCAGCTGGCCGCGCTGAAGGCTGAAGCGGCAGAAAAACAAGCTCTCCGTTTTGCGGAAACCAAGGCGCTTCAGAATAAGGCCGCAAATGCAGCTGGTGAAAAATGGGACAATGCCAAGACGTGGGAGGAACTGAAACAAAAATCGAGCCCCTCTTCAGCATACCTGTACAAAAAACAGGTCCAGAACTATGGCCTTCGCGTTGAAAATGCCGCCAAGCCGGATCAAAAGCTTTTGGTTCCGGCTAGAGATATCAACGGTAAGCTCTGGTCCGTGCAAACCATTGACGAAGACGGCAACAAACGTTTTCAGAAAAACGCCCGAAAGACCGGCCTCATGCACATCATCGATCCAGAAAATAAAATCGGCGAAGGTCTCGGGTATTTCACCAACAAGTACCTCGGTCAGGGATCGATTCTAATCGCTGAGGGCTACGCAACAGCTGCAAGCGTTCATGAGGCGACACAACGCCCGACCATCGTCGCTTTCGACGCGGGCAACCTCAAACCGGTGGCCGAAGCCGTTCGCAAACAGTATCCGCACGCGAAAATCGTTATCGCGGCAGATAACGACCATAAGCTCGAACACAAACCTTATGGAAATGTTGGCAAAAACAAAGCCACCGAAGCCGCTCTCGCGGTCGGAGGGTTCATGGTGGCCCCAGGGTTCGATGACGAACAGAAAGCCAAGGGCCTGAGCGATTGGAACGATCTCGCACAAGCCAACGGCACCAAAGCGATCGTCGAACAAATGCGCCAACAACTTAAACGACAACGGGCTGTGCAAAAGGGTGAAAAGCCCAAACGCGCCGCGCTAGAAATGTAATTAACCAAGGAAAGGAATGAAACAATGATAATCGGTAAATTTGACAAAGACGGTGACGGTTATTACGGCAAAATCAGCACCATGCTGATGGATATGCCGGCATCGATCAAACCAGCCAAACGCAACAGCGAAAACGCTCCAACGCACCGGGTGTTTTCCAAATCGAAAAGTGGCATTGACATTGGTGCTGGGTGGGAACAAACCAGCAAACACGGCAATGCTTATATCTCGGTCAAGCTGGACTGCCCCACCCTCGCCGCTCCGCTTCAGTGCAATCTGATTGAAAAGGACGACAAGTTCCTTTTGCTCTGGGATCGTGAATGAGCGCACGCGAACAAATTAAGTCGTATGTCACGCCTGACGAAAAGGCGGAAGTGACCGCGCTTGCTAAGCAAGCGCGGCTCACGACTTCTGAGCTGGTGCGCCGTTTGGTGCTGGGACAAAAACTACCCGACACAAACCGTCACTTATCAGTGATCGAGCTGGTCAAGATCAACGCGGACCAGGCGCGGCTCGGAAACCTTCTCAGAATGGCCGTAATGGAAGAAGAATTCGAATTGCCTGAAGGCCTGGATCTGGACACTCTTTTTGATACAATCAGGGAAACTCAATCCATCCTGAAGGCCAAGATTAAGGAACTTTGACAGTGATCAATCATTCAACCGAAGAACAAGATCGCATGGCCCAAAATGATAACGTGATGGATAAGATGCTTGCTGCAGTCGCAGCAGGCGATTCTGATGCCGAAATGGAACAATTTCGACAGCTCACTCTTCCAGCCGATGCCCTCCTTGCATTGAAAATCAATGCGGGGACGGATTGGATCATCGAACTGGGTCTCGACACAAGCGAGGCCGATTTAAAGTTCGGTAAAAACTGGATGGAGAGAGATCATGTCGAACTCATCACCCTCCTCCACGCGTGATCCTCTGCTCGAACAACTATGGGTCCGTCTTGGCTCTGAGCGCACGGCATATGTTCGGCGCGACAAAACCCCTGCCGGCCACAAATACCAGGCTGCTCAAGAGGCACTACTCAAAACGGTGAAAGATGTTGGCCGCGCCGGCAACATCCACACAATCATTGCTGCCGAAAAGGCGGCGTTGTCGAATGAGCTGGTGATGTATGGCAACAGCCCGGCGATGATCAGCAGTCTGCAAACGGCCATTACCGATCTGGACCAGGCAAGCAAGCATGTGAGTTTTGTCAAAGACAAAGATCGCTATGCCATGGTCAACGAAGCGTTTCAAAGGCCGAAAAACCGCCGTAGCGGCCTTCCATATGACGAGGCCAGGCAGTTCTTCAACTCGCACAACACGCGGCTCTTGAATCAAGACCGCTCACGCATGAGCGATCTGGAAAAAAAGACCCTGAATGCGCGGCGCTCAAACATGCGCACTGCTGAAAAAGCATATATCGCTCTTCAGCAAAATGTACTCGGCATCGAGCCGAAGCAAGACAAGGGGCGTGATCGGGGTATGTCGCGTTGATCGCAAAGCGCGTTGATCGAACCACCAACGACAGCTATCGGCGTCTTGCCGAGTACATCGCCGGGGCTAAAGACCCCGGCGAAAAGCTCGATAAACTGTGGATCATCAATTCCGCTGCCGGCGAAACGCTCGATGATCTCGACATGGCCATCCATGAAATCGAAGCGACACAAGCTCTCAACACCCGCGTCAAAGGCGACAAGAGTTATCACCTGGTCGTTTCCTTCAGAGACGAACAGCCCACCCCGGAAGCCCTGCGCGACATCGAGCGCGAGTTTGCCTCGGCGCTGGGTTTTGCTGAACACCACCGTGTCGCGGCCACCCATCAAAACACCGACAATTTTCATCTACACGTGGCCTACAGCAAAATTCATCCCACCACGCAAAAAGCGCACACGCCGCACCGTGATTTCCGATCGCTGGAAAAGGTCTGCCGGTCGATGGAACAAAAACATGGCCTTCAGGTTGATCTTGGCCGTGAAGACAAGCAAGAAGCGGATCGCAAGCCACAAGCTGCGCGCGACATGGAAGCCCACACCTGGGAACAAAGCTTCTTCAGCTACGTCCAGGAGCACAAAGAACCGCTTCTGAAGGCCAAAGAGAAGGCGAAGACCTGGCAAGACCTTCACGAGGCGTTCGGAAAATTCGGCCTGGTGCTGCGCAAGCGCGGCAACGGCCTCGTGATTGCGTCCGGCGACGGATCGCAGCACATGAAAGCCAGCGATCTTGATCGATCCCTTTCCAAGTCTGCCTTGGAAAAGGAATTCGGCCCCTACAAACGCCCTCAGAAGACTCAGGAGCGCGCGAGGCCGGCCAAGAGATACCAACGCCGCCCGATCACACGCCACAAGGGCCAGGAGGCCCTCTGGCGGCGCTATATGGGCATTCGTCGCAACAAGGATACCCTGACAGGCAAAGCGTTCAAGACCTGGCGCGACTTTTTGATGCTCGGCGTGATGGATGATCCGCTTGCCATGGCGATTATACATGCACAAAAAAAATTACTGGAAACGGTCAGCCTTCAAAAGCCTCATTCAAAGCCCCTGCCAACTCCTATCAAAAAACCGAAGCGGCCACAGCAAAGCAAAGACCAAGACAGAGGCGTTGAATAGCCCCCTCAGACAGCAACTATAGATGGGCAGGAAAGAGCAATGTTTCGCAAATCTGCTATACCAGTAAAAATATCGAGATCGGATTGCCAGTACGGATCATGTTGAACTGTGATTTTGACATCCAACAGTGATGCTGCGTAATCGTAAGACAATCCCTTTTGATAGTCCGGAGAGGCAAAATGCCTCTCCGGACAAATTTTAACCTATAGAACCGGATCCAAAGCTAGCAAAATACTTAGCTAGATAAAGAATACCTATCCCCAGGTCAAAAATATGAATGTTTTCCATAATACACCTCATAAGTTTGATTCCAATAAACTTAGGAGCCAGCGGGTACGGAATAACAAACCAACCCCAGGGTTCCAACAGGACATACGCCCTGTTCAATGCATACTGACAATCTAATATTGATGAGGTGTCTCGAACATCCACAAGACAAAGCATAATCGTATTTACCGAATTGTCACACCTAAAAGTAGACAAGCCATCTGGTCTGACGTCAATGCGCGTATCAATGCTCGAAGAACTGGACGAGAGGCGCGGTCATGAACATGACTGCATCGTCAAAACCAGGATCGCGAGGAATAACGAGACTTGGATGATGTTTGAGGCAAGACCAACCGTTAAAAAATCTCCTTATACTGCCGTTGAATTCATGTGAGCCAGATCGGCGAACTTGGTCGGCGCGAGTGTATCGAGAAGCCGTTGCAGCTGCTCTGCGTCACCGCCCATTTCGTTGACGACGAATGTCGGAAAATTCCAGACGCGCGTTTCATCAGCATACGTACCTGTGAAATCATCGTCTGCACGATCAATGTGATACGTGGTGGTTCCCTCTGCTCTGGACACCTTCGCCAGATATGGCACTTCGTAGGACCAGATGATCAGGGTGTCTTGAGCTTGCATGGCTTCCTCCTGTTTCGATTGACCATGCGGCCACGTCACAGGCAAACCTGACGGAAAGCCCCTTTACGGGAGCTGTCTTCAGCGAATGGAGCGCAAAGGGACTTGGAGGCCGGTGCATGTGGCGTAGCATGACTAGGCGATCGACCAGGCCAGGAAACCCAAGATCACAAGACACGAATCAGTTGAATGACGTTTCTGGTGACATTAACTTTTCACACTGACAGATATGTATTGCGCAAAACAATTAGGAGAGTGTTAAGGGCATTGTTTTATAAGAATCAATGAGATACACCTGCATTTGCAAGGATGGCCTTAAGAGATTCCGTTTAGGAGGCGACAAAAAGGCTAGCAGGTGTGTGATTGATCGAATTAGTGTGACTGCAAAACTGTCCACATGGACAACAAAAATCAAAAAATCTAGGGCATGGTTTGGGAAGTGATGGTTATCTGGAATAATGATATTGGGGCTATTGCACTTTTCGAAATGAGGAAGGTGTTATTTCTGGGTAACCAGCAGGGTGAGCAGAAATGAAAACGGCCGTTTCGTTATTTACGGGGTGTGGCGGCTCAGATGCTGGCCTAGAGAAGGCTGGTTTTGAAGTGCTTATGGCAAATGACATTCTGCCCTATGCGCAGCTAACGTATGAAGCAAATCTCCCTGATACTGATTATCAATGTACTGATGTAGCCAACATTGATGCATTTCCGAACGCGGACCTGCTTGTTGGTTGTTATCCGTGCCAAGGATTTAGTCAGGGAGGCGCACGTGAATCAGATCGAAATATTAATTACCTCTATCGTCAGTTTGATCGTGCACTCAGAAAAATTAAACCAAAGGCATTTATTGTTGAAAACGTTTCTGGCATGCAGAGAAGCGACTTCCGACACCTCTTGAATAGCCAAATCACTCGATTCAGGATGGCTGGTTATCGTGTTGAGGCTCAGCTTTTAAATGCAGAGGATTATGGGGTCCCGCAGGAACGGCGACGCATCTTTATTGTGGGTGTGCGATCTGATTTTGGTATGAAATATGCCTTTCCAGGTCCGACGCATGGTCCTGAGTTGGATAAAGCCTATACAACAATCAATGATGCAATCGGCGATCTTCCAGAGTGGCCAGAGGGGGAATTCCATGATGATGATTTCCACTGGTACTACTTGTCGAGGAATAGATGGCGTGGCTGGGACGAGCTCAGTAAAACCATAGTCAGCAATCCTCGCCATATGCCTTTGCATCCCGTCAGTCCAAAACTCCAAAGGCTTGGGCCGGATAAATGGGTTTGGGAACATGAGGGGCCAGCACGTCGTTATTCATATGTTGAAGCGGCCCGATTGCAGGGGTTTGCAAGGGACTTTGTGTTCCCGGAAACATCAAGAATGAAATCAAAATATCAAGTGGTTGGAAATGCTGTTCCACCTCCGCTTTTTGAGGCAGTTGCGAAGGCGTTGCCTGATATATGGTGAAGTTAGGCTGCTTCTTTTACCAAGTTAATGAGCCCTTCCAGAGCATCACTCCATTGGTTTAATACGTCGAGGTTTTCGACTTGTGATGCTATCAACGCAAGGCGTGAGCGGTCGAACACTGTGCCTCCATAATCCCGAGTAGTCTCTTTGAGTTTTGCATCAACAATGTGATGTGGCGTGAGAAACACTTTGATGGGCTTTACCAAGGGGAGTCTGCGGAACCACTTAGACAATGTCCGTAAATTTGGCTCATCTAGTTTGGTGTCCCAGTTGTTACCGCAAGCACATTGGCCAAGTACGAACAATTGCCCCCAAAGTCGATTATCAGGAGAGCGCTTCCATACGATGAAGTCCACACCTTCATCTTTTGTGTAACAAGGAAGAGGATCTCGGGGAAGATCATCTTCAGGGGACCATGCCCACTCCCCAGCAGCACTGTCTAGCGACTCCATTGCTTCACGAAATCGAATGCCAACATTTTTGTCCCTTGGCCAACCAGTGTGGAGTGCTTCTGACAAGCAACCAAAGTATGCCTTGATTAAGTCGGCCGTCAGGCGTTCAAAATTCTTTGGTAGCTCATTATAGGGCTCTGCTGTGATTGGTGGAGAGTTGCAGATGGCCAAGCAAAATTCGTAAACAATGTTGCTTTTATCAGGGTTGTAATTGAGCTGCCCTCCGTCAAGTTCGAACGGATACGTTTCACCCATAAGCTCTTGCCGTCGATAAAGCTCTTCGTGAACACTTCCGACGGCAGCTTCTGTTTCGAGGTCCTGGAGCTGCCAATCAGCGGTTATGGATGAATCTTCAACAGGCGTATAGTCATCTAAAGCGCCAGCGACGCGATCATCATATACGCCAGCATCAACAACGGTGCTTCCTTTGATAAACGCATCAAACTCTGCTTGGTCGGCATCCACCGTTGCACGTTGACGGCGATGGCGGAGGCAATATGGATCACTCATCGTCATCGCCGAAGGCCGCCTCTTTTATTTTTTTATCAAGCTCAATCGCCAGTTTTCGGTTCTTACCTGAAAGCGGTAAAATATCAGTCGCAACTTCTATTGGAATATCATTTTCACTGATGCGTGTGATAAGGTCTCCTTGAATATCGCGAACATCGGCAAGTCCTTGCCGCAATCTATCTTCCAGCGGTTGAGCAAGAATTTCAATTTCACTTAAAGTTTTTCCTTGTTCAAGCCATGAGACTTTCTCTTTGCTTGCGACTGCTGATGCAAGAGTTCCCAACTGGCGAGAATCTTCAACAGCGGCACTTTTCCCCTTTGAGCGATTGCCGAACATAGCATGGATGAGCATGGACGCCTTTTGAAGAAACTCATCCTTTATGGGGTCCTCATTGGCCCCATCATCAGCGAGGTCTAAAAACTCTCGTACTGATTTGTATCCAAGAACTGTATAGACCCAAGAAAATGGATATTCTGTGACGCTTCCTCGACCGCGCCGAATACTGTCTTCCGGTCGAAATAGGGCCGCATCAATTAATTGCTCGACAAAGTAGAAGCCCTCAAGAAGTCGATTTACAGTACGGTGTTTGTCACCAATCATGCTTGCGACGTCTGCAACTGAAATCTGGTTTTCTTTGACCACTCTCGCGACCCATGCAGCTTTCGCATACGAGTCCCAGGGCTGAGCTGATGCAATATGACGGACACCAAGATATGACAAAATAGTTTGGTCATGCTCGCGTCCTACAAAAAGAATCACCGGAACGGGATCAATTTGCTTACTGCCGTGTTTTTTCCAAACTTTCTGGTATTGAAGCGTGCGTGCAGCTTGGTTAGCCGCCCTATCGTCACCCGTCAGGATGAGACATGCTGCAAGGCGTCGGTTGCCCTCAACAACAGTGGAATAGTCTTCCCCCTTCTCTTGTCGACAGACCATCGGTTCCGCTGAAAAATAACCATTCACAGCCAATGAACTTAAGACATCATCCACGCCGTGTTTTTCGACAATTTGGTCAAGAATTTCGGCCTGGCTATTAGTATTACCTTGAGCTCCAAAGCGCGGGTTTTCTACGTCCAACAGGAGCTTTTCAAGTGCAAAAGTTGTCTCTAAAGCAGGCTCTGCCATGTTATCCCCCGATGTCCCCTAAGCAGTTGATCCAACAATGCAAGGGGAAAATATGATGTACCGTTTTGTAGAGTTTAAGTAATCCACTGCTCGCAGGCTACATTAATTGGCCTAAGTTCCTTAGTCGATTATCTTTTTAGAAACGCCCCATTCGTTGAGTGCCGTAGGTGCGAATAAGCCTCCTTGCGGGCAGGAGTAAAGTTGTCCCACAAAGTGGTACCACTTTACCTATCCTGCCCCCCTAACGACAGAGATAAAAAGAGACGGAACGAAACACAACGAGACGGAACGAGACACATAGAGATATTCGAAGAAACATAGAGATTTCACCAAAAATATAGTGAGGAAACGAGATATATAGAGACAAATAGATACACTCAGAGATAACCGCATTGCCAAATTCATCTCTCCTTGCGCGAACCCCGGCAATCACCATAATGCATCAACAATTTGACAAGCATTGTGGAGGCCATCAATTGACGACGCGCGTTGCGATCTACGCAAGACACTCTACGGACAAACAAACCCATTCGACCAAAGACCAAATCGCACGCTGCGAGGCATACTGCCAAAACGCCGGCTATGTGATTTCACTGGTTTTCCAAGATGAGGCCATATCTGGCTCATCGGTCGTCAATAGGCCGGGTGTGTCTGAATTGATCGATGCGGCACTGTGCGGATATTTTGACCGCGTTATTACAGAAGACCTTTCTCGCATCAGCCGTGACCAAGCCGACATGGCAAACTTCTTTCGAAAAATGCGCTACCTCGATATTGGTCTGGAATCCGTTTCTGAGGGTGTGATTAACGAGCTGCACATCGGTTTCAAAGGCACAATGAACGCGCTGTACATTGTCGATCTTGCCGATAAGACGCGGCGAGGAATGATCGCATCCGTCCTCAAAGGGTCAATCCCCGGTGGCCGAACATATGGTTATGATTTGGTTCATCGTTTAGATGAGCGCCAAGAACTCATCAAAGGGTTACGGCAAATTAATCCAAAACAAGCAAGTGTCGTCCGCCAGATCTACGATCAGTACGCTGCCGGTGCTACTTTGAATTACATTTGTGAAGGACTTAACCGACAGGGCATCCCTGCCCCGAAAGGTGGTCTATGGGTGAATACAACGCTTATTGGACATGCCGCCCGCAAAACCGGCCTTCTTCGTCAATCGCTCTACAAAGGCGTGGTAACGTTCAATCGAATGATGTATCGCAAAAATCCAGAAACGGGCAAACGTCAGTCTTTCATTCGCCCGGAAAGCGACTGGATACAAGTGCCGGTTCCAGAGTTAGCAATTATTGCTGAAGATCAGTTTGATACGGTTCAGACACAAATCGAAGAACGTTCCAGCCTTCACAAACAAAGAATATTGCTCAACCAGGTGCTCGCCGCCCCAGACAAGCCAGCCAATGTTCAAAAACGAAAACGACAGGCCGAAAAGCGCAAAACAAAAACACGCAAAGTCAGCCTCTACATTTTTTCAGGTAAGCTCTGGTGTGAAGACCATAACACGCCAATTTCGGTGATTCGAAAAAAAGTTTACAGCTGCAATTCAAAGCCCTGCCAACATCGCAATATCCAACACGAGGTATTCATGTCAGCGGCGCTTGATGCGTTACGTCATATGTCGGTTGACCAAATCAAATCTGCGATCGATGAGCTCCGTACGGTTCGCAATAAGCTAGAAACCAAAATCACCAAACTCGATACCCGGTTGGAAGAGGCCCGCCGAAACATTCGCGGCATTCTTGATGGTCTCAAGTCTCGCAAAATGACGCCGGAAACAAACGCATACCTTGATGAGCATGAGGCCGAAGTCCTCAAAATCAAATACGAGATCGACACCCTCAAAAAACAATACGATCCAATGTCCAAGATTCCCGACGAAGAGGCAGACGATGTTTTGCAATCCTTCAATGAAGCGATCGCACCGCTGCATGATGATCCAGACAATCAGCTTGCCTCATCGCAGACATATCTCTGGTTTGATCGCTTCGTGGTCAAATCAGAAGGCAAAGAGACGGTGATCAGCATTGATTACAACTGGCCGAAAATGCTTGTCGCACTCAGGGCCGTCAAATCAGCACCATTTTTGTCTCGACCAGCTGTTATATTGCCGCGCCAGACCTCGATCCAAGAGGATCGCGCCTAAACTCACCCCGTCGATCCACACCTCCGCCACGATCCGTCCATAGTAGCCGCGCCGAAGATTTCTCAGCTCGACGGTTGTCGCAGCCTTCAAAAGTGATGCCGTCAAATCACGAGCTTTAAGCGCCAATTGTATTTCATATGGACACCGGCCTTTTATTTCCGGCGTGTCGATGTCGGTCACGCGAATCGAGACGTTACGACCAGCCATCGGTGACGGTCCGGCAATGTCGGCGCGAAAGGTATCTCCGTCATAGACCGACCTGACGGTCGCAACTCGGGTGCCGGGCTCCTGGGCGAAAGCACCCAAGTCGAGGCCAGTGACCAAGAATAGGCTCACGACAAGCAAGGGTGTACTATTGGGGGATGGATACCGATTCCCTCTCTTATTAGGAGTAAGCGCATGCTGCTTGAATGCCAAGAATGTGGCCACCCACTTTCCGATCAAAGAAAGCCTGATGAGCCTTGCCCAAACTGCACGCATAAAGACCCGCTTGGGCAAACCAGAAAGAGACAACGAAGAGATATGAGCTTGGCCCTTCTCTTGATTTTGACAGTTCTCGCCCTTCTTTTGTGGCAAACAGACTTCCAGGCCCTCACCGAAATTATTCAGCGATTCACCAATAATCCGAGCCAATAGACATAGATCATCGTCTATTTTCTTGCGGTATATCCAATATGCCCAGAGAGGCGGCCACGGCCACAATTTGGCTCGTTGCAAGTATGGAGACCTAATCGAAAAACAAAGCTCCCTTTTTGCATTGAACATCCCTTGCAAGATCCAGGCGTAGTTAAATTCTGACCGTGCGTCGGTGAGTGTCTGGTCGATCAGTTCTGCAACATCAACGGGGCTGCGGAACAACACGTATGGCGAACCGAGGCCTCGCACATGCCCCTCACAAGCCGCAATCGTATAGATGCCGAGACTTTCGCGGTTTAAGGCCTGCACCAGATCGCGAATTTTTTCCTCGACGTAGGCGTCTTGCCAGTCGTCTTGTAGGGCATGCTTGGCTCTTTCAGCGGGTGTCATGATGCACCTCCCGCGCTGTCGCGGCTCAAAATGGCATACATTGACCGGTGGAGATTTAGATCTCCGGATCGTGCCTTAGCTGTCATACCGCGCAACACGCCACCAGGATTGACGACAGGAATGATGGGGTGCTGTCTGTTGCGGTCAATGATGAGGACGGCCACGGCGGCGGCTGTGTCTCCCATTGTTGAACAGGCTTTGATCCAGGCAAATCGACCAATACCCATGCGGTGACACATTCGAGCTGCAGCGGTCTTGAGGTCTATGTACTTGTCGCCGGTAACGCTAAGCTGAATGCATTCGCCAAACTCATCGCTGGCGGCGTCGACCACTTGAGCGTAGGTAATATGTTCCATGCCGGTGGAAAACTTTTCACCCACCTCTTCCTTGTCGTCATCGACCTGCTGGTTACAGTCTATATCAATAGATTGTTGACTGACTGTTGACTGTATGTGTCGGAAGTTTAGTTCCGACCCGTCGGAAGTTTCTTTCCAAGAATGTCCATTTTCCGGTGTTTCAAGAGGCTCCGGTTTGGCCTCATCTTTAAGCACATCATCGAGCGCAAAATTGATTGTTCGCGCCTGATTGAGGATGGCCGACAGCGCCGTGATGGTCATGTTGGCCGCGATCCGTGGCAAGGTGGCCACCTCATCAATCAGCTCATCGATCACCAGGCCGTTTTCTTGGGCCCAGTAGATCTTACTTCTAATGCTCCGGCGCAACCCGGTGACCTTGCGCTTGATCTCTGCAAACGCCGCCATGTAGGCCATGTGTTGCTCGTTGAGTTCTACCAGCCTGTCGTACATCAAACCGAGCGGCGTCAAATCGACGCCATAGGCATATTCGATGTGCCCATGACAATCACGCCGACCGTAGCGCTTATAATTTTCCGTGTCGTTCCACTGGATGAGACCGGCGCGGTGAAGTGATCGTTCCAGGTTGTGGATTTGCCGTTCTGTTCGTCTGCGATCGGTGGCCGTGTTCTGCACCGAACGATAAACGATCGGAGCCGCTCCAGGCTGCCAATCGACCTCACGCGTATGGGTCACCAAATAGCCCAAATGCTGAACGGCGGCGGAAGAAAGACCTATTTTCTTCTCAAGGTTTTGAACCAAACGTAACAGATCGGTGTGCTTCACGCCTTCAGGCAAGCCCTCGAAAAATTCCGAGGTTTGCGTGCTGCGCGGTGCTCTGACTGTCGTCTCATTGAGTAATGTTTGCTGCGATATCATGGTGATAATCGGCTAAACCGGCTCTAGATACATACGCCAATAATCCGCAGAACTGTGCGGTTTAAAGTTGACACACGTATCCATTGAGATAAAATGAGCCCTCAAGAACGACGAATTCTTTAGGGTGTTTATCCCTTGCAAGCCTCGCAGCGCCAACTGCGAGGTTTTTTGCATTTTCAAGCTGGAATTAGATTGCCGCCTCCTTTCTTTCAGGAGACGTGCCCTAGAATCACTTCTTGACCCTCTACCGGTGATGGTGTTATTGAGAATCCATCAGACCGATAGAGAGAAGTGGTTGCGGGGGTTGGATTTGAACCAACGACCTTCAGGTTATGAGCTTGATGGTCACTTCCATGTGGGAAGTTGATAAGGCTTGCAAGACCTTGATAATATTAATTTTTGATTCTTTTTCAACAAGT